>Ga0209185_1002896_pt1 | contig 10812 bp, 7 predicted proteins | sample SidtaG_2_FD_187425 | JGI IMG/M metagenome (GOLD analysis project Ga0209185, IMG submission 187425) | Marine algal microbial communities from Sidmouth, United Kingdom - Sidmouth_Asex2 metaG (SPAdes) (version 2) | ecosystem: Host-associated > Algae > Red algae > Unclassified | place: Sidmouth... | reverse complement strand
TTATCGGTTAGTTTATGAAGTAAATGATTCTGTAGTTACGGTTACCGTAATTTCAGTGGGAAAACGTGAAAAAGGAAAAGTATACAAGGCTGCAATGGATCGCATCAACTAGAGAAACATAACGCCTCACTAAGAGGCAAAAAATAGTTGGTTAAAATAAGCGACGCAGGAGCAAAAACCAACTGTTTTTTGTCCTTTTGAGTGACTTGTTAGGTGTCAACGCTCAGTTTTCTACTTGTCATCATTGCCAAAGAATATATCAACTAAAGTCGCTTTAAACTTCCTTGAATCTTCACGATTCTCTCGTACCATTTTCCGTTCCTCTTTAGCAGGTTCAGGTTGCCCTATAGATTCATAATAATCTCCAGCCTTTTCATTATTATCAGCTCTCTTGTTTAACTCTGAAGTTGATGCACAACCATTTAACACAAGGATTAGGATAAAAAGAATAGTGTTTTGAATTGGCATTCCATGCTCCATAATTGAAATGTAAATATTGCAGGGATTCGCCCTGACACCTAACGCCTCATTCAGAGGCAATAAAATAGCTGGTTAAAATTAGCGAGGCACGAGCAAAAACCAGCTGTTTTTGTCCTGCTGAAATGCCTTGTTAGGTTTTGGACAGTAACACAATGCTTATTTTTGCCATAGATGCTATTGCCAAATAAATAAGTAACCCGATAGACCTTTTACGCCTTTGATAAATTAACTCCGAAATGACTACACCATTAGAGTTTATTAACTTCGATTGCCAGAATAACAACCAGAATATTTTTAATGTAAAAGGTTTACCACTAATAATTAATTCACATTTTCTGATAGGTAACAAACCGAGATATGATGAGTAAATTAATTTATCATTTTCTTTCAGCTCAAATTTGGTGGTAAAGCGATCATAGGATGCGTCCAATACTATTGATTCAATATTATGACGTTGCTTCTGAACTCGAACAAATCCCATTTAAAAACCTAACGCCCAATTAACGGGCAAAAAAATGTTTGCTAAAATGTTGAGGCACGAAACAGCAAACTGTTTTTTGTCCCTGTTTAATTGCTTGTTAGGTGCAACTTTGTTGGGGTTTACTAATAAACAAACACGAAGCTACCCTACTAACAAACTTACCTTGAGCCATTAAAATCAAAAAAAGAATGAATTAATAGCTTTACCGCAAACTTGTTTGCAAAAGCGTAAAGCTTATTAGTGGTTGCGCCTGAACGAACAATGGCGAAACACACCCAAACCTAGTTTTATTTTAAAGCTTTTAGTTAAGGCACATAACGCTCTGTTAAGTGGCAAAATACGTTGGCTAAAATGGCGAGGCACGAGCTCAGCCAGCTGTATTTTGTCCGCTTGAACAGCTTGTTGTGTGCTTGCTAAACCTAAACCCACTCACTAAAGCTGCGAGTAAACGCCGGTATTATTAAATGAACTTTGATTTGAGCTACCTACAAACAGCAGCTAAATACAAACCATCGTTTTTCGTTAAAGTTAACAAAATAAAACAAGCCTGTCAGCAATTTTAGTCAAACTACTGTAGCGAAAACTGGCAGCAGCGCATACTAAAGCATTGTTAATCACAAAACTTTAAGCTAACACCAATAATCCTAATGAATTCAGCACATAACACTCTGTTAAGTGGCAAAATACGTTGGCTATCATGGCGAGGCACGAGCTCAGTCAACTGTATTTTGTCCGCTTGAACAGCTTGTTGTGTGCTTGCTAAACCTAAATCACCCACTAAAGCTGCGAGTAAAAGCCGGTATTATTAAATGAAGCTTGATTTGAGCTACCTATAAGCAGCAACTAAATACAAATTATTATTTACGATTGAAGTTAGCAAAATAAACAAAGCTTGTCAGCAACTTTAACAAAACGACTGTAGCGAAAACTGGCAGCAGCGAATGCTAAAACATTGTTAATAACAAAGCTTTAAGCTAGCGCCAACAATCCTAGCGAATTCAGCACACAACGCTCTGTTAAGTGGCAAAATACGTTGGCTAAAATGGCGAGGCACGAGCTCAGCCAGCTGTATTTTGTCCGCTTGAACAGCTTGTTGTGTGCTTGCTAAACCTAAATCACCCACTAAAGCTGCGAGTAAACGCCGGTATTATTAAATGAACTTTGATTTGAGCTACCTGTAAACAGCAATTAAATACAAATTATTTGTTCATAGTTAAAGTTAGCAAAGTAAAACAAGCTTGTCAGCAACTTTAACAAAACTACTGTAGCGAAAACTGGCAGCAGCGCATACTAAAGTATTGTTAATCACAAAACTTTAAGCTAACACCAATAATCTTAATGAATTCAGCACATAACGCTCTGTTAAGTGGCAAAATAAGTTGGCTAAAATGGCGAGGCACGAGCTCAGCCAAGTGTATTTTGTCCGCTTGAACAGCTTGTTGTGTGCTTGCTAAACCTAAATCACCCACTAAAGCTGCGAGTAAACGCCGGTAGTGTTAAATGAACTTTGATTTGAGCTACCTGTAAACAGCAATTAAATACAAATTATTTGTTCATAGTTAAAGTTAGCAAAGTAAAACAAGCTTGTCAGCAACTTTAACAAAACTACTGTAGCGAAAACTGGCAGCAGCGAATGCTAAATTATTGTTAATCATAGAGTTTTAAGCTAACACCAATAATCCTAATGAATTCAGCACATAACGCTTTGCTAAGCGGCTAAAAATGGCTGGCTATAATAGCGAGGAACGAGCACAGCCAGCTGTTTGTGTCCGTTTAAGCAACTTGTTAGCTGCACAATGTGTGCTTAATGTTTTTTACTCTTGAATCTAAAAGGATGCCACCTTTTAAAGTTAAAATATGAGCATTAACATGTTTTTTATATGAAGCATATTCACCAACAACATTATGCGGTATTTGCCATGCCTCGATCACGTTGAAACTCTCATCATAGATAACTGCAATTAACTCATCAAAGTCTTTTTCATCATATTTTCGAATAGCGCTTAATTGTCGAGAGTTGTTCTTTGGTGTAATTCGGCGCCCTTTGATTTGAATTTTAGTGCCACTTTTAGAAATGCCGTCGTAACCAGCCTTAGAATTAGACTCCAATACTAACCCAAAAGCTTTTGATACTAGCCACTCAGTGTAATCACCTAATGGATTATTTTGAGTTCGAACAACATCGCGCTTCATAAGCTCAGTAATTATTGATGCCTGTAATTGCAATAACCCTTTGGGCTCCATATTGGAAAAGCTCATCAATACTTCCTGTGCAGCTAACAACTTATTAGACGACAAAGTGGGGCAAAACATTACGTCACTTTGTCTAATAATATTTAATGACTAGATTTAACCATATCTCTAAACTTATAACAAACAAAAAAATTTAGCTTAAAAGTTTATTGATTATTATTCAAAGCCCGAAACAGTACTTTAAATAAGATGCTTGACGAAACAAGTAAAACTGTATATAAAAACAGTACATAAAATTAAAATAAATTTCTTATGAAATCTCAGTTTTTAATAATGATTAAAGAACATATGTTGAATGTTAGATACTCTAAAAGAACAATTGAGTCTTATATTTATTGGATTGAATATTTTATCCGCTATAACAATAAAAAACACCCAAGCTCTCTACACAATAAGGAAGTAGAGGGTTTTTTAAGTTATTTGGTTAACCAACAAAATGTTGCCGCGCAAACTCAAGCAGTCGCGCTTAATGCGTTAAATTTTCTCTATAAAGTTATTTTAGATAATCCTTTATCATTGTCGTTAAATTTTGTAAGAAGTAAGCGTAATAAGAAGCTTCCTGAGGTATTAACTCATGATGAAATTAAATGTCTATTAAGTTTGATAGGTCATAAGCATTTATTAATTACTCAGTTGTTGTATGGAAGTGGACTTAGATTAATGGAAGCAGTGAGGCTTCGAATTAAAGATATAGATTTTGATTATAAGTGTATAAGAGTCTGGCTAAGTAAGGGAGGAAAAAGCCGTGTGGTAACGTTAGCACCAGAGCTAATTCCTGCTTTAAAAATTCAAATTGAAAATGTTAAACTTTATCATCAGCAAGATTTGTCTAATAGGTCTTATGATGGGGTTTGGATGCCGCATAGGTTACGTGAAAAATATAAATCGCAAAGCGAGGCACTTGCTTGGCAGTATTTATTTCCTGCCAATGGGCTTAGCATAGATCCTGAAACTAAAAAATTTCGTAGGCATCATCTTAATGAAAAGCAAATACAGCGTGCTGTAGCAAAAGCTACACAACTCGCACAAATTAATAAACATGTAACGCCTCATACTTTACGTCACTCGTTTGCTACTCATTTATTGCAGTCTGGGGCTGATATAAGAACGGTGCAAGATCAGCTTGGTCATAGCGATGTTAAAACAACTCAAATTTATACACATATTTTACAACAAGGTGGAAATTGCGTTGTAAGCCCTTTATCCAAGATAATTAGCTAAAGCATATAACTAAAATCATATAACTAAAATCATATAAACTTCTTTTAGATTTACGATAGATTTTCTAGTAATTGTTGAGCATCTAACTGTTGTTGAGGATCACCATTTGCTGCAACATCTTTTAGTATAATTTCAGCGTTCTCTTTGTCGTCAATTTCTAAATAAACTTTTGCCAAATCTAATTTTGCTTCCATGCCGTTATCGTCATCAACATCGTCTTCACTTAAATCACCACTAAATTCAGGAAATTCGTTTAAACCAACATCAATATTTGTTTTATCGTAGGGTTCTTCTAAGCTATTACCTTCAAAGCTATCTGATAATAATGAATCTACTGATACAAAATTATTAGTTGCTTTATTTGTTTGCTCCGAGGTGTTTATGTCGATTAGATCATCGCCAATATCAAGTTCAGAATCAAAGTCGTCACTTAATTGAAACTCTTCAACTTCTTTAAAAGATGTCTCTTCTTCAATATTTGAGAGTAATTCATCAAAGTCTACATTGTCTAGTTCTTGAATATCTTCTAATTCATTTGGCTCTTTTGTTTTATTTTCATTTTTGCCGTCTGCAAGTAAATCGGCCAGTACATTACTGTCAGTAAAATCTGGCGATAATTCAATAGGTTCATCTGATTGACTATTTTCATTATCATCTAATAAATTATGTAAAGCTGTTTCATCAAAGTCGTTTTCCATAGCTTTTAATGTTTCATCATCAATAAGATTTACAGTTTCATCAGGTTGGTTCAGGGTATTATCTAATGAATGAGTACTTAAATCTTCCATGATGCTATCTATATCAAGCTCCTCGTCTGAATCATCGTTAAGATTTGCATCATTATTTAATTTATCTTGCGATTGATTAATTAAATCATCTATATCAAAGTCTTCTGTTGATGGTTGGATGTTTTCAGGCTCTTTTACTTGAACAATATTTTCAGTTGTTTGTTCACTCGATCTAATATCACTAAAATCAAAATTTAAAAATGGATCTGCAGTTTCTTGAGTAAAACTGTTTATTAACTCTTTATTTTTTGAAGAAGAGCTTTCAATCTGTGTATCGTCGATATTTTCTTCATCAACCATACTTTCCATGAGTTCGTTTAGATTATCTGGATCAGATAGATCATCAGATAATTTCTCTGGTAAATCTTCTTTAGCTTCAAGTGTTATTTCTTCTGGGGTTTTATCTGCTACGGCTGCGCTTTCTGGAATTTCATCCTTTGGCGCGGCTTCATTTGAAACCGATGCCATTAATGCATCTATGTCGTCTGGGTCGGATAAGTCACCTGATAAATCATCGGCTAAATTTTCGCTTGAATCTGCTTTGGCTTCATTAGCTTCATCTGGTGTAATGTCTTCTGGTATAATCTCTTCTTGTGTTGCTTCTTCTGGGGTTTTATCTTCTACGGCTGCGCTTTCTGGAATTTCATCCTTTGGCGCAGCTTCATTTGAAACCGATGCCATTAATGCATCTATGTCGTCTGGGTCGGATAAGTCACCTGATAAATCATCGGCTAAATTTTCGCTTGAATCAGCATTAGATTCATTAGCTTCATCTGGTGTAATGTCTTCTGGTGTAATGTCTTCTGGTGTAATGTCTTCTTGTGTTGCTTCTTCTGGGGTTTTATCTTCTACGGCTGCGATTTCTGGAATTTCATCCTTTGGCGCGGCTTCATTTGAAACCGATGCCATTAATGCATCTATGTCGTCTGGGTCGGATAAGTCACCTGATAAATCATCAGCTAAATTTTCGCTTAAATCCGCTTTGGCTTCATCTGCTGGTAGAGCTTCTTCTGGGGTTTTATCTTCTACGGCTGCGCTTTCTGGAATTTCATCCTTTGGCGCGGCTTCATTTGAAACCGATGCCATTAATGCATCTATGTCGTCTGGGTCGGATAAGTCACCTGATAAATCATCGGCTAAATTTTCGCTTGAATCTGCTTTGGCTTCATTAGCTTCATCTGGTGTAATTTCTTTTGGTGTAATGTCTTCTGGTGTAATCTCTTCTTGTGTTGCTTCTTCTGGGGTTTTATCTTCTAAGGCTGCGCTTTCTGGAATTTCATCCTTTGGCGCGGCTTCATTTGAAACCGATGCCATTAATGCATCTATGTCGTCTGGGTCGGATAAGTCACCTGATAAATCATCGGCTAAATTTTCGCTTGAATCTGCTTTGGCTTCATTAGCTTTTTCTTCTGGTTTGGCTTTTTCTGGTTCATCATCTGTACCTGCAAGTAGGGCATCTAGGTCGTTTTGTCCTAGTTCGCCGCCCTCTAGAGGCTCTCCTTCTTCTGGGTCGTCATCAAACCCTGCGAGTAAAGAGTCTAGGTCGTTTTGCCCTAGTTCACCACCTTCTAAAGGCTCTCCTTCTAATGATATATCTTCTAATTCGTCTATGTCGTCGTCTAAATGAATAACGTCATCGTCTAAGTTTTTGTCTAGTGAATCGTCTAGTGAGTCGTCAAGCCCATCGTCAGCAAATAAATCGTCACTGGCATCTTCGGATAAATCGATAGCAAGGTCATCATCTAAAGATAACTCATCGTCTAAAGATAATTCATCATCGAGTGATAGTTCGTCGTCGAGCGAGAGTTCATCATCTAAAGATAATTCATCTTCTGAGCTTTTTTCAGGTGATAGTTTTTCTTCGTCTTTGGTATTTTTCTCTGGCTCAGTTACTTGCTCTTTGGCTATAGATTTTTCTTGTTTGGGTTCATCCTTTGATTTTCTTCTTAATAAAAACCATAGTCCACCACCTACAAGTAACGCTGTAGGTAATGAAAACATTAATACTTGAAACCAAGTGCTTGAAGCAAAATTATTACTTTTTTGTTCAGCCATTTCTTTTTCAAGAACTAGGGCCTGCTCTCTTGCTTCCGCTTTGTCTAATAGAGACTGTTGTAGGGCAAGCATGTCGTTCATTTGTAGCTTTATTTCTTTACTTTTGGCTACTTCGTTTTGCATTACGTCTAACTGTTCATTAAACGATGAAAGCTTACCGCGTAATGCTTCGTTTTCTTTAAGCAGGGTTTGTAGTCCGTCAATTGAATCTAATACGTCTTGTTGAATAGTTGTTAGGCGTTGAGTTTGATCATGTCCAAAAGTTTTTAATTGTTGGTTTATTTCTACTTTGGCGTCATCTAAATCTTTCTTTTTAACGGAAAGCTCTTCTGGGTTGGTATTTTTTTTAGTTGCTAATTTAGCAACTTTGCTTCCCCAGTTTTGGTCGTCTTTACTTGACCTAATTTGTGCTGTTTTTTTATCAATAGCACGCATTTCGTTAACTGCGGGGATGTTTAAGTAACTACCGTTGACTAAATGATTAAGGTTATTGTCAACAAAAGCTTGGGGGTTACGTATGTATAAAGACTGCATTACTTGATATACGCTTAAGCTTTTTTCAGGTCTTACTTTTAAGGCGATATTCCATAGGGTGTCTTGTGCGGTAATAGGACCATATTGCTCGTAAGAAGCAACATCGGTAGATTTGGGCCCTCTTATGCTTATGCCACTTTCCTGTGCTAAAGCAAAAGAAGACGCTAAAGTTGTCAATATTATTACCTGCCAGAGGCACAGGCGTAAAAATGGTTGCATTACAACATTCCTATTTATTATTAGTAAGGTCAATAACTTGTCATATCATTAAAAAATGAAACTAAGCTAAGGATCTAAGCAAAGTTTATTCCAACTCATTGTAGAATACTAGTAGAGGTTGGTAAACATCAATGAAATGCAGATTTTATAGATGAAATAGAGATAGGCTAAGGTTGACGTTTAATGACTTCCATTGCGTTTAAGAGAGTAAAGCTAGGGATAAAAACAACAGATTTTGCCTAATTTGAAGCATGTTATTAGTATAAAAATCTTATAAGCTACTGTTTATTATAAAAAATAAAAACGCACCTTTATAATTTAATGATGCGTTTGTATTTAAAATAACGTGTAAAGGATCACGTTAAATGATTAAGATAAATAATCTTTAATTAATAATTCAGCAATTTGAATACTGTTTGTCGCTGCACCTTTTCTGGTGTTGTCGGCAACTATCCACATGTTTATGCCGCAGTTGTGGCTGATATCTTCACGTACTCGACCAACAAAGGTAGCGTCTTTGCCGCTTGCTTCACCAATTTGAGTAGGGAAGTCTTCATCTTTTCGACAAAGTTCTACACCATCAGCTTTTTCGAGCAAGTCTTTAACTTCTTCTGCTGAAATGGGTGAGTTGGTTTCAATGTGAAGTGCTTCACCATGACCAAAAAATACGGGTACACGAACAGCAGTAGGATTAACTAAAATATTATCGTCTCCAAAAATTTTCTTGGTTTCCCAAACCATTTTCATTTCTTCTTTTGTGTAGCCATTTTCTAAAAACACGTCAATTTGTGGAATAACGTTAAAGGCTATTTGACGAGAGAAATTTTTAGGTTCAACAGGTTTTCCACTTAATAAATCAGCCGTTTGTTTAGCTAATTCGTCCATGGCTTCTTTACCACCTCCCGAAACAGATTGATAAGTAGCAACGTTAATACGTGCAATACCTACCGCGTCATAAATAGGTTTTAATGCCACTAACATTTGTATGGTTGAACAGTTAGGGTTAGCAATAATATTACGGTTACGGTATTCGCCTAAAGCTTGCGGATTAACTTCAGGTACAATTAATGGAATATCGTCTTCGTAACGAAATTCTGATGTATTATCAATTACAATACAGCCTGCTTCGCCAGCAATTGGGGCAAATTTAGCTGAGGTAGCGCCACCTGCAGAAAAGAATCCTATTTGTGCTTGGCTAAAATCAAAGTTATCTGCATCTAAAACCTCTATACTTTCACCTTTAAAATCAATAAATTGACCAGCAGAACGCGCACTCGCTAACGGGTATAATTTATTAATAGGAAAGTCTCGTTGTTCAAGAATTTCAATAATGGTTTTGCCTACTAAGCCAGTTGCGCCAAGTACGCAAACATCAAATTTTTGTGCCATGGTCCTCTCTCTTTTTTAATTTATTATTGACTAAAGCCTAAGCGATGCAAAACATCAATATTGGCTTGATTACTGGTAGAAACGGTTACCGCGGAAAATTCCCTACGCGCAGGGTAAGTTTTGCGGATGTTGTCGAATCCTTGGGTATTTATTTGTTGTCGAAATATTCCATCGTCTCGCCTTACATCGTAAACCATTTTTACCATCTGGTTTAGTAAAACTTCATCGAAGTTTTGTTTAATATCAACGCTACTAATTAATGCGCTCGGTAATAAGTCTTTTAAGGTTTTTTTTACTGGAATATTGAGCTGTTTACATAATGCCTGATACAGCATTTCTGTGCCACGAGCTTTTCCTTCTAAGCTATAACCGGCGATATGTGCGCTGGCTATTTCAGCATATTCGATTAAGGGGTGAAGTAAGTCTGGCTCTCCTTCCCAAACATCGAGAATTAATTTGGTTTGCATGCCCTTTTGTTTTAATTGAAGCAGTGCTTGGTTATCAATTACTTCACCACGACAGGCATTAATTAATATTTGATGTGAACTTAACTGACTTAGGCGTTTTTGATCTAATAAATGGTAGGTTGCATGTTCGCCAGCTTGAGTAAGAGGCACATGTAATGAAATTACGTCGCAAGCTAATGCTTCATTAAGGCTAGTAAAGTTTCTTTTATCACTTGGGTTAGCCGATAAAATAGGATCACACATAACATAGTTAATACCTAACGCGTCAAGTTTTTCGCTAAGGCGAGTGCCGGTATTACCTGCGCCAACAATACCCACTTTTAATGTGAATAAATCAATTAAATAACGTTCGCTCATTACCACTAAGGCACTTAATACATACTCAGCAACTGAGATGGCGTTACAACCGGGTGCCGATGAAAAGGGTATATCGCGATCTTTTAAATAGGCTTTATCAATATGATCTACACCGATGGTTGCCGTACCAACAAATTTTAACGATTTATTATTGCCGAGTAAGTTTTGATTAACTTTAGTGATTGAACGTACAAGAAGTACGTCGGCATCCTCGATCATTTCTGCCGTTAGTTGTCGCCCAGAAAATGACGTTAACGTTCCTAAATCGCCAAAAAATTCTTTTGCAAAAGGCATGTTTTCATCGTGGTAGATTCTCATCAGTTTTTTTACTTCCATTAAAAGCTATTAAGCTTATTTGGGTTTTAGTGTAATAGCACTATTTTAACGTATAAAACAAAAAACCACTAAGGCTATCTTAGTGGTTTTGTATTTTTTAGTTTAACTAGGGTCTGTTGATCTTTCAGGGTTAAATTTTATTCAATTTAAAACGAATTTAATCGCGATGTGAGCTTTGTCTAATAGTTATTCTATTAAAGAAGCGAACAGCAATGAGTAAATTCGTTTTAAA
>Ga0209185_1002894_pt1 | contig 10813 bp, 8 predicted proteins | sample SidtaG_2_FD_187425 | JGI IMG/M metagenome (GOLD analysis project Ga0209185, IMG submission 187425) | Marine algal microbial communities from Sidmouth, United Kingdom - Sidmouth_Asex2 metaG (SPAdes) (version 2) | ecosystem: Host-associated > Algae > Red algae > Unclassified | place: Sidmouth... | reverse complement strand
CAAAGCCGGTGAAACTCGGCCCGTTCTTGATCGGTCAGGTTAATCAGCGCTGGAAGAGGCATACAAGTCACTCGCTTCGAGATTTTCTACAATATACCACTTTGAATGCACTGCGCGTTACACTACAGTAGCATGCGACGCACGTCCGGATGCACGATGATCGGATCGGCGGGCTTCGACGGCGCCTCTGCACCTGACAACGAACGCATCTGCAGACGCTCGCGTGCGTAAGCGAGCGAACCCTGAAACGCACGCTCGGCATGCGCAAGTCCCTGGATGGCGGTACCGATACGGGCGGTGTTCATGAAGGTGAACATGCAATGCAGCCCACGATTCGGCGGCCCGATCAGGAAGCCTTTTGCCGCATCGAAATTCAGGACACAGGTGGCATTGCCGTGAATGCCCATCTTGTGCTCGATCGAACCGCAACTGACACCGTTTCGTGCACCCGCGCTTCCGTCTGCCGCGAGGGTGTGCCTGGGCACGATGAAGAGCGAGATGCCACGGGTACCTGCCGGTGCATCGGGCAGACGTGCCAGCACGACATGCACGATGTTCTCGGCCATGTCGTGCTCGCCGGCGGAGATGAAGATCTTCTGCCCGTCTATCGCATAGCTACCATCGCTGCGCGGTTCAGCCTTGGTCTTCAACAAGCCAAGATCTGTACCACAGTGCGATTCCGTCAGACACATCGTCCCGGTCCACTCACCACTGACCAGGCGCGTCAGGTAGTCGGCGCGCTGCTGATCGGTACCGTGCGCCGCCAATGTGTTCATGGCACCGTGCGAGAGGCCCGGATACATCGACCAGGCCCAGTTGGCGGTGCCGTTCATTTCAGAGAGGATCGTGCCGAGAGATTCCGGCAAGCCTTGTCCCCCAAGGTCTTCGGCTTGCGTCATCGACGGCCAGCCGCCCTCGACGTACTGAGCATAGGCTTCGCGAAAGCCGTCAGGGGTCTTGACCTCGCCGTCCTGCCACGTACAGCCCTGTTCATCACCAACGGCATTGAGAGGCGCCAGCACCTCTCGGGCAAATTTCGCACCCTCCTCGAGAATTGCATCGACCGTGTCGGGTGTCGCGTCATCAGCGCCGGCAAGCGACGCATAGTGGCTGTCAAAATCCAGGACATCACGCAGCGCGAATCGCATGTCCGTCAGCGGCGGCTGATAAGCAGTCATGGCAGGGAAAGGAATGGAAACCTGAACTTATTGTCTGACGTGCCACTGACTGATTCAATGACTTGAAACGCCCCTTCGACTGGCGTTTTCGCTCATGTTGGCACGGCGGCGAGAGTTCCGCCTCCGTCGAGCGAGAAGAATCATCGCGGCTCCCGGCAACAGGAACACGAAGGCTTCCAGTGCACCCCGATCTCCCGCCACGGCAAACCCGCCGGCTCGCCCACGGAAAGCATCCGGCGCCAAGACGACAACACCGTCGTCGAGCGGCTCGTCAACGCCCGGCCGGTCAGTCGGATCATGAATATAGGGAACGATCTCGAGCCCGGATTCCGCGCTCGTCAGCGCGCCGTTTGCTGTTCTCAGATCGTCAAGACAGGCAACGCCGCGCGCGCCACCCTGTGCGAAAGGCACCACCTCATGTCGAGTATCCGGGGCACTGTGGATTTGCGTCGCGAATTGGTGAACACGAGTGACTTCACCGAGACTGAAAATTATCACTCCGGCGTCACGATCGAGCGCAACCGCAGCCGAGTAAGGCATGTCGACTCGCGGCGTGAAGCCCATATCACGACAACGTCGCTCCGGATCGAGTAGCGGCACGACGTTTTCGCCGTTCGTGCCGGCCTGACGCCGCAGACAATACTCCGCGTAGCCGCCATCATTAGAGAGCCCCCCTGACTGAGTCGGCATCAGCTGCGCTTGCACACTGCCGACTGACGCCGTCTCTAGCGCAAACCCGCCGACGGGTGAATCTCGATAGGAAGCCCCTTGCAGTCCCAAACCAATGGCCGAACCTTCCTCGATGGTCAATTCACTCGAGAGCATCAAACGCCCCTGCAGATGATCCATCACGTTCCAGACGCCCAGTCGGGCTTCGTCGTAGTCGACGCCTTCTGGTGCCGCAATACTCAGTCGGGCCTTACCCGCCGCATCGATGAACAGACGCCGATCAGCCGGTCGATCGAAATCGAGAAATGGTCGGTAACCCGGAAAGACCGGCAGATCGGCTGTGAAGTCATCGCCGAAGTTATCGGTTTCCACGCCACGCACCTCGATGAGGGTGTCGCCCACACCCTGTGTGACGAAGGCCTCCAGATACTTGGCACCGCTGTGCGCCTGATAGACGCGTGTCGACAACTCGACAGCTCGTGCAAGACCATCGATCTCGGCCGTCATCGTGCCGTTGGCCCGATCGAGCGTCAACGCAGGTCGATACTCTGCTTCGAATTCAGGCACAAACCCTGCGAAAGGCTCGCAAAAAAACCTCACAGAAATTCCGCAATGGTCGGGATTCACCGGTGTCATCGGTGCGCGACGCACACAGCCGCCCACCGCGCGAACCGTCTGCGCGTGCAAACAGCACGAGACTGAATTAGCTGTCGCCTGATGCCGCCGTACCAGAACCCGGGTCAGCCGTGTCGTTGTAGAAGTTGCCTTCGATCCGCACGCCCGCTACACCGTCGGCATACGAAGCGAAGCTCGCGCTTTCGAGCACTACGCGAGCAACGATGTGGTCTGTCGGGCCGGCCATGGTCAGTCGGAGATCGTCGACCCCGGACTCGACCACCCTTGCACTCATGCGCAGGCCCTGATCTCCCGCAAGTACCTGACCTAGGCCACCCGTGCCTTCGCGCCGTGCAAGCGTGTAGTGCAGACTGTTAGGGGAAAAGTCATCGGCAAAGCCCTGTGCACCGACCGTCGACACGACTGCAGGTCCGCCCGCTGACAAGACCGCAAGCGACAGGACCAGTAAGGAAGATCTCACAGAGGGCAACACCCGGGCATGATAGTGCCTTCTGTGAAATCTGACCGGTTACCGGATGATGCCGCGCTTGTCTCCTGCGTGAGTTTCACCCGAACGAGTGTCCGCGCGATAACGCGCCGGCGTCATGTCAGTCCAGCGCTTGAAGGCACGGAAGAACGCACTGGGTTCGTCGTAGCCGAGCAGCTCGGCAATGTCGGCAAGAGACAGATCCGTCGCGGCAAGAAAACGGATGGCGGCCGCTTGTCGGCTACTGTCCTTCAACGTTCGGAACGACGTGCCCTCCATGGTCAGTCGTCGTCTCAAGGTACTGACCGACACGCCGAGTTGTCGAGCGGCTACGGCTGCGGAAGGTAACGGGCGACTCACGCCATCGCCAAAGAGGGCAAGCACGCGCTCGCTCATGTCCGGTTCGGTGTGAGCCGATCGAATCAGCTCGAACGGCACGGATTTCAGAAAGATCTCCAGCGCGCGTTCGTTCCGCACATTTGCCCAGGCAAGCATCGGGGCCGGCATGACAAGCGCCGACGCCTCTGCTCCAAAGCGTATCGGGCAGTCGAAGAGACGTGCCCAGGCAGCTCCGTTCGCCGGGGCCGGAAAGGCGAACGTCACTTCGTCGAGCGGCAACGGACGATCGGCAAACCAGCCGAGCAGCTTGTGCCAAAGGTACAAGGTGGTGCGCAGGCGAACCGCGTCCTGCTCGGCGAGCACCGCCTCGAGGCTGCGCCCTTCTACACCACGGGTCAGTGCGAAGCCGACTCGGGCGACAGCCGACTCGACGTGCAGATCAGGCTTGACGACGACGCCACGGGCAACGTCGAGAAATTCACCCGCGCGCTGAATGATGGCACCCAGCTCGGGGCGTGTGACCAGCACCAGGCACATCATCCGGAACGTGCCCCTGACGATTCGACCGTCGCTGACGAGGCCGAGCGATTCATCCTGGAGGACCTGCACCGCGCGCTGATAGATCCGACCGAAGAGAGCAGTGGGAACCGTGGCGCCGGCAAGCTCCTCTTTCGTCAGGGATTCGGCAACGAGCAGGGCTTCAGCATCATGACCCTGCTCTGTCACCGTCGCGAGCAACGTTCGTACATAGGATGCAGGCACCGTGAGCCCGTCGCTGCTCAACCGAGGCGTCGTCGCTTGCGAATCGACCGCAGACTTGCGAGTGGTCACGGCCATGCGGAAGTATCCGGCGATGAAGGTTACCGGCGAACACTACCGTAGTACGGGCAAAGCGACCTCGAGGATGCTGACGGGCGAGGGTGCCCGCGAGCTATCCACACCTTCGGCATCGAGCTGACCGACAGCCTGTTGAAAGAGATGCAACTGACCGCGGTCCCGCCACAGCACGGAATCCATCGTCGGTTCCCAACGATCGAGCGGACCCACGGACACGGGCGCGATTGTCCAGCTCCCCGCACGTTCATCACCGACACGACGGAAAGACGACGCGAGGACAGCGTTGTCGTCGTATTCCTCGTCACGGTAGATGACGTGCAACTCGACACCTTCGTCGACAACCCGGGACACGATCAACGGACGACTGATCGGCAAGCTTCTGGAGCCTCGACCGGAGAGTTCGAAATCGCGATGACGCTGGCTGATGGTCTCGTTCTGCCATCCTGCTTTACCTGGCGTGTGATAGACCAGATGAACATCGGTAACAGCCTTCCCGCTACCTCTGAAATAGGTTGCGATGTAGGGGTTGCCATCATCGTCCGCCGTCATCGATGTCTGGTTGATCAGATTGCTGCCCTGCTCGATCGACAACGCTACCTCGGCACTCGACTGGACGATCGGCAGGGCATACGCGCTACCGTCGGTGCGCCGCCAGCTGCGCCCTTCGTCGTCGGAACGGGCGTACAGCAAGTCATGATTCGTCGCCACATCGGTGCTCTCCCGCCAGACCCATGAAAGATGCAGGCTGCCGCGCGTGTCCACATGGAATTGCCAGTAGGCGCTACGCACACCTTCGCCGTCGATCAGTGCGTCGTGAACCCGCGTCCATTGCCGCTTGGCTACATCATATTTATTGAGTACCAGAGCACCATTCCCTGCTCGCCCGTCGCGATAGGTGAACAAGAGGTCTCCGGAGGGCAGGCGATGAAATTCCGGGTAAGTGACCTCACTTTCCTCACGTCCGATCATCGGCATCGCTGCGCCGAGTTCGAGCCCTCCGGGCTCGAGACTCACGGCGTAGTTCAATGGATCGACATGGTGATCCCATGACACATGCAGGTAGCCGGCCCCGTCGCTCATCATGCTGATCGTGTTGTGCGCGTCGCGTACACGACCCGCGAGCGTCGTACGCTGACTTTGCCAGTTGCCACCTCCGAGCCTCCTCTGAGCAAGCACGAGGCGGGCGGCATCGTCGTAGAACGCGACAAATTGCCTCTCGCCATCGTTCGTGATCGAATCGCGACGAAAGACGACGGCGTTCACACTGGTTCCTGACCAGCCCTTTCCGATCGGACTGCCTTGTGTCAACAGTGCAGGCCCCGACCTCTGATCGGTCTTGCTGTCGCAGGCAGCTGGCGTGATCGTCAAAAGGCAGACACTCGACAAGACAGGAGCAAAGCGTCGAAATCGGCGAATACAACGTACAGTCAGGATCAGACCGAAAGCGATCCGGAAGCAGCCCGGAGCCTTGACGTCGTTATTTTGACGAGCCACTTCGTTCCGATTGTCGGTGAAAGACGATTGTCGACAAGCAATTGACGTTCCATGACTTGAATCGTGAGCACGGACGAAGGAACAGACTTTCTGGTGAAATTCAAAGCTCGACCTGTACAAGGCTTCCCTGATTCTGTGACGGCACCGCGAGGAGAGGTGATTGCCAGGGTTGTCCTTGTGGGCTGCCTTGTCGGCCTGATGCTTCTCTTCGGTGTGTTGATGGCGGGCGTCTTCGCGTTCAGGGAACGCGACGAGTCGACGCGGATCACGGTCGATCAGGTCGCTGACCAGAAGGTAAAACCTACCATCAAGCTCGAGCAAATCACTCCGGCAGATTCAAGCCCTTTGACAAGTATGGCACCGGACAGCGCGAAGGCCAGTCCGATCAAGCCCGCTCCGCTCGAACCCGCTGAGGTCGAGCCCGCTCCGGTCAAACCTTCTCCGGTCGGACCTTTTCCGGCCAGACCCTCTCCGGCCAGACAAAGGCCGGCCGAACATTCGATGGATGCAAGCCCACCTGTGGTCGTCGACGTGAGCGCCCGGCGCGAGAATTCAAGAAACGAACGTGACGACGCGAGAACAGCCGACCTTGACGCGGTTCGCTCGCTTCTGGCCGAGGCCGAGGCCGCTGCCATAAAGCCTGCAAGTGAGTCCGCCGACAGTCGGACCGCGGCCGTGACTGTCGACAGGGAGCTCGCGCAACTGTCCGCATCAATACGTTTCCCTCGCCGCAGCTGGACGGTAGACGCGGGCATGCAAGCCGTGCTCGAGCGGGTAGATACCGCACTGGAATCGAATCCGGATGCGCCAGTGCAAATCCGTGTCGCGACAAGCGAATATGCAACGGCTGCAAGGAATCGTCAGCTCGCCTTGGAGCGCGGACGTGCGATTATCGCCGAGCTGGTAACCCGAGGCTCGGCGCTGTCACGGTTCAGCATAGACGCGCTTGACCAGGGCGATCCATCAGGCGATGCATTGCGGCGTGGCGATCACCGCGTCATCATCGGATTCGCCGGCCAGGATCCGGAATAGGCAACCAGGAGTTTCCACGTGAACAGAGTCTTGCCGAAAGCAATCCACACATCACGACGCTTTGCCCTGATATTGCTCGCGACACTGGTTATCGCAGGGTCAGCAGGCGTCGCCACGGCCGGTGGTGTCGGCGACATCATCATTCCGACGCGCGAGCAGGCTGCCAACGTCAACAACGATACGGTCGGCGTCGTATTCACGCATGAGGAGCTGTTCCATCAGCTTGTGCATGACATGGAGCATGAGCTCGAGCCGGCAAGCGGCTTGCGGATCGTTCCCGTCATGGGAAAGAACCATGTTCAGAGTGTCTATGACCTTCTTTATCTGCGCGGCATCGATCTGGCGCTGCTACGTGCCGACGCAATCGAATACGTCAAGCGCAAGGGCAACTATCCGACGATCCAGCGAGTCGTCAAGAGTGTCGCGAAGGTCAGCCAGGAAAAAGTGGTCCTGATCTCACGCAATGAATACGCATCGATCGAGGATCTGGCCGGGCAAGTGGTCGGTTTCGGTCTGCCTGGCTCAGGTGAATACGTGACCGGAACTATCGTGTTCGACACGCTGGGTATCGAACCGGTACCGGTACAGGTCGACAATGTTCAGGCGTTGAAGAACGTTGCATCGGGGGAACTGGCGGCCATGATGTATCTGCTCCGCGAGCCCGATGCAGTGCAGACAGGCCTCGATCTGAAAGCCTCGATCGCGATAAGCGAGATCGCAGCGACGAGCGATCTGCATGTCATCGCCCTGCCCGATGCCGATGGACTCGAACAGGTCTACACGCCAACCAATGTGAGTCATGACGAATTGCCCGGCCTGATCGAGCAGGGTCGCGAAGTCGCAAGCTATTCGGTCGACGCGATACTCGCCGCCTATCAGTGGCGATCAACCGCACGCCGGTACGAAAAATCCAGCCGCTTCGTTGCCGCATTCGCCGAAAATCTCGACGGTTTGCGAAACGACGAGTACCAGCCCTCCTGGAAACGCGTTGATCTGGCCACGACGACCCCGAACATCCGTCGCTTGCCCCTCGTCGAAGAGGAGCTTGCGAAGATCGAGGAGAATCGCCTGGCACGTGTCGAGGCGGAAAGGCTGGCGAAGCAGGCGGAGGCCGAACGGATAGCTGCCGAGGCGGAGGAAGCCAGACAGCGGGAACTGAAGATTGCCGAGCTCGCTCGCCGCCGTGACGCGCTGACTGAGCGCCTTGGCGAGGAACTCAACGAAGCTGATGCCGCCGATCTCGAAGCCATGTTGCAACAGCTCGACGCTTTCCTGAAGACTCGAGGTGTCGCGCCAGAACCCAAGTAAGCAAGGTTCCCGGTCTGTTGTCGATACGACGCGTTGACCTATAATGGCGTCAACAAGGTGTCGCCCAGCTCCGATTGATTCGTGTCCGTCGGCGCAGACGGATGCCGATCGGCTCGGGCCTGTCCGTGCCGTTTCGCGGAACACGGCGTTTTCCGGACAGGTTTGGCTCAAGCAGGTTTTGCTCAAGGATAGATCAGGGAAGATGAAGAACTCAGCGTCGCTTTGGATCGTGCCTGCTATTTCGTTGTTCGCGATGTGCAGCCCTGCTCATGCGACCAAGACGCTCCCTGGCGTCACCTTCGCCCCCCCACCGGAAAGCGCTCGATCGCTGGACGATACGTGCACGGCGAGCCAGTTGCAGTTGGCGGAATCCGCGCTCGCTGTCGCACGCGGCATGGTCGACCTGGCGGTAGCGGACATGGATGCGGCGTCACCCGAGCTGCTCAGATCGCTGGATCGCGACGCCACGCGTTACGGCTATTGGCTTGGGCGGTATGCCAACAGCCGCTATGTCCGTACGCTCGATGGTTACCGCAAGATTGCCGGTGTCATCGATTCCGGCACAGTGAGTTTCGACTGTTCGTGTGAGCGCGAAGGCGTCTATGCCTACATATTCGCATCGACACCGCGTGTATACCTCTGCCCGGTGTTCTGGCAAGTACCCGAGGCCGGGCTGGATTCGAAGGCGGGAACCCTGGTACATGAACTGAGTCATCTGTCATCGACATTCAGCTCCAGCGACTTCGCTTATGGCACAGCTGCGGCAAGACAGCTGGTCGAAGACGACGCGGAGCGTGCCGTGAGCAACGCGGACAACATCGAGCGATTCACGGAAAACACCCCCGAGTTGCCGATGCCTGCGGCTGAGCCCGAGCCAGAACCCGAGCCAGAACCCGAGCCAGAACCTGAGCCTGAGCCTGAGCCAGAACCTGAGCCAGAGCCAGAGCCAGAGCCAGAACCTGAGCCTGAGCCAGAGCCAGAGCCAGAGCCAGAGCCAGAACCTGAGCCTGAGCCTGAGCCAGAACCGGAACCCGAGCCCGAACCTGAGCCCGAACCCGAGCCGGAACCTGAGCCCGAACCCGCGCCAGCCCCGGAGCCAGAGCCCGCTCCGGAACCGGCTCCCGAGCCAGCGCCGGAACCGGCACCTACCCCGGATCCAGAGCCTGCGCCCGCCCCGGAACCCGCGCCTGCGCCGTCACCAGCTCCGTCACCGGCTCCTGCGCCTGCTCCAACTCCCGCGCCTGCCCCGGCTCCAGAGCCTGCGCCCACCCCGGCACCCGCGCCTGATCCGGCGCCAGCACCGACTCCAGCGCCCACGCCGGAACCCGCGCCAACGCCATCAGCGCCGGTCTCGACGCCAGGTGCTCCGGTTCCAGTCGCGCCGGAACCGGCTCAGTCACCTGGAGACGAACCGCCGGTACTTGAACCGACGATCGATACCGGCGAGGAGGAAGAGCAGGAGTCTCCCGTCAATCCATTCGCACCGGTCGACGATGAGCCGTCCGCAAACACGGCGGAAATTCTGCCGGCAGTTGGTGGTGGTGCCTTGAGCTGGCTGCTAGTGCCGCTTCTGATGGCCACCGGACTTCGACGGCGTGCCGCGACGACATCATCCAGTCCAGCCGATTCCCGCCGAAAGGCAGTTAATCGATAACAGCAGCGGTACCAGGGCCTCCTTGTCCGGCTCGATCGGCCCGGTACCGCTTGCCCCCAAGCCGCGAAAGCGTCGAATCAGTTCGACCTGCTGACGACCGACACTCGCCAGCACCGGCCAACGCTGTTCGACCCTCTCCCGGTGCGGCGGCTTCGATTCACAGAGCATGGTCGATCCGCTCAGCCACAGCATCTGCTCGACGGTCCGTTCGTACTCCGCTGTGACACGCGAGAAGACTGCGTCAGCCAGGCTTCGATCGCTGACCAGCTCGACGTAACCGCGTGCTGTATCCAGATCAACCCGCAACAGCGTCTTCTCCACTTCATCGGCGATCAGACGAAAAAGCGGGTATTCCTGATACATGGTCTTGAGCACGCGATCGCCGGATTCCCCCCGTACACGACGGAAGTTCGCCATCGCCGACCCCATGCCATACCACCCGGGCACCATCATGCGATTCTGAGTCCACGCGAAGACCCAAGGGATCGCCCTGAGATCGTCGAGCGTCGTCGCGCCAAAACGCTTCGCTGGCCGCGAACCCATCTTCAAGAGCACGAGCTCGTCGACCGGACTGGCCGCCTGATAGAACTCGATCAGCCTGGGCAATTCCGCCAGTTCCCGGTAGTGCACGAAAGACAAGCCGGACAAGGCTTCCATGACCTCGCCGAATTCGGAACTGGATTGCAGCTCCGACTCGACCGCGGGTTGCAACGAGTGCTCGAGCACTCCGGATACCAAAAGCTCCATCTGGTATTCGGCGGTACCGCGATTGGCGAACTTCGCCGAAACCACTTCCCCTTGTTCGGTGATGCGCATGCGCCCGTCGACGGTACCGGCCGGCTGCGCGGAAATCGCCCGACCGGTCGGTGCGCCGCCCCGACTGACCGAACCACCTCGACCGTGGAAGAACGAGACGGCAACGCCATGGTCCTTGCCGGTACGACACAGTCGGGACTGCGCCTTGCTCACCTCCCAGCTTGCCGTCAGGTACCCGCCATCCTTGTTGGAATCGGAGTAGCCCACCATGATTTCCTGACAGCCGCCACTTTCGCGAATGGTTCTACGCACGACTGCGTGGCGTAAAAGCGCCGACAGGATCGCCGGTCCGTTACGCAGATCCTCTATCGTCTCGAGCAAAGGCACCACCTGAATCAGGCACGCGTCCCGAGACGCGACATCGGTATACGCGCCCGCGTAGCG
>Ga0209185_1002882_pt1 | contig 10865 bp, 8 predicted proteins | sample SidtaG_2_FD_187425 | JGI IMG/M metagenome (GOLD analysis project Ga0209185, IMG submission 187425) | Marine algal microbial communities from Sidmouth, United Kingdom - Sidmouth_Asex2 metaG (SPAdes) (version 2) | ecosystem: Host-associated > Algae > Red algae > Unclassified | place: Sidmouth... | reverse complement strand
CATCAAAAGTACGCTCCAAAAATGGACTACTTGTTCATGTCTTCGGACGATTTGCAGCTGCGCTAATGACCATGACTTTTGACTTTTTTTAGTATAAATTATATATTTTATTTTTTGCAAAATATTGAACTCAACTCTTAGTTCGCATTTGTAATATTCAGCTACGCGATTTGCAAAAAACCTATGATTGGAATGTCAATTTTGGGCGGATATATCAGAATGGGGAGATGAGTTTGGCGAGTTGGGATATACGTTTTCAAATCGGTGATACGATTATGTTGGTCGGTGAAAAAGAGGGCTTGGATGAAGCGATTGAGGTAATTGGTGAAGCGGTGGATTCTCCCATCGCTCACGATAGACAGTATTTCGATGTGGCGCGGATTTTCGTGTCCAACCCTATCTTGGTGGGGCGGTCTTTGGCTTCGTTGAATATTACTGAAAAATATAATGCACTCGTGACACGCATTCGTAGGGGCGATATGGATTTTTTGGCAAAAGGAGATACTGTTTTGGAACTCGGTGATAGGATTCGTTTCATTGCTCGACGCGAGGATTTGGCGGAATTGTCGCGGTATTTTGGGGATTCGTATCGCGAATCCAGTGAGGTCAATTTATTTTCTTTTGGTCTTGGAATTGGCTTGGGTTTGATACTCGGTAGCGTTGAGTTTTCTTTTGGAGATTCGCTCAATTTCAAACTGGGTTATGCTGGCGGTCCGTTGATTGTGGGCTTGATTTTGGGAACGTTGCAACGTACAGGACCTATCGTATGGTCGCTGCCGTATAGTGCAAATGTCACGCTCCAACAGCTTGGTTTGATGCTACTCTTGGCGGTCATTGGTGTAAGTTCGGGACATGCGCTCGTTGAGAATCTTTCGATAGAAAGCCTTTGGATTGTCCTTGCAAGTGGGGTGATTAGTTTGTTGACAGCTTTTGCGATACTTTTTGTCGGTTATAAGATAGTCAAAATGCCTTTTAGTCTCCTGCTGGGCATTGTTTCTAACCAACCTGCTATCCTTGATTTTGCGAGTTCGCGTACCAAAAACCGCATTCCTATTTTTGGTTTTGTGATGATGTTTCCGATTGCTTTGATTTTTAAAATCGTTATCGCGCAGGTCTTGTTTTTGTTGTTGAACGGAGCTTGAAATAAGTTTAAGTTCAAGTTGTCAAGCGCAAGTTAAACTTCTGTAATTTATTCGCTTTCAGTTAATTGTGACTTTTAAAACTTCGTACAGACGATTTTAATCGCCATGTTTTTCATGATTGTTTTGCAAGATGGCGATTGAAGTCGCCTGTGCGTTTTTTGCGTAAGGGATAGGAGGTGTTGTTTGAACGAAATGTAGCGATAGCGGAATGGAGAGAGTGCCGGATAGCCCGACCCCCGACTGATAAGGAGGGGGATACGCCCAAATTTATATTTAGGGAAGACGAAAAAAATAATCTACCCGTCTGAATTGTTCTTTTCTTATATGTTTCACTTACACGACAGGATTTGTCACAGAAGCAAAAAAATGTCAGACACTTTGGAAGTGTCTGACATTTCTATTATTTATTAGACTTTATTCTAAAATAATTTGTAAGCAGTATATCAATACTCAAAAAGGAAGGCGATATCCTGCGACAAGTTGGTTGTTTTTAAATAGGTTTCTGCCTGCCAAATCAACGTATAGGCGTCCTTTCCATACATTGAGATAGGTGCCTAAAATGATGTTGAGTGCTCCGCGAAATTCGTCTGCTTCGTTTTGTTCGATTTTCATCAATCCAAGTCCTGCGCCGATGTAAGGGCGGAGTGCGTTGAGTTGTTTTACTTTGACGGATGCGAGTAGGTTGCCCGATAGTCCGAAAGAACTGGTAGAACCCACTCCAATGAAGGTTTCGGGAACAAATTCGAGGTTTTGCTTTTGACCAATGGGGTAATGTCCTCTGATTCCGAAATTGGCGGTATTGCTCCCGCCAATGTTAAAACCCGCAAAACCGGATGTTCCGGCGTAACTCATTTTGCGAAAGATACTTTTTTCTTTCAGTCCTTGTTTTTTAGCAACATTTGAAGAGGGGTTTGGGAGAGTAAATAACCCTCCCATTTTTTGATTGTCTTCTTTTTGATTGCCTTTTTCGTCGTTTTCTTGCTGTGGCTGTGGTATGATTGAAGGATCGCTGCCTTCAGATTCTCTCATACGCGTATCCGTCTGGGTGTTGTTGTCTATTTTATCGTTGAGTTTTTGAAGTGTCGTATTGAGTTGGTTGGAAAAGTCTTTGAATTGGTTTTTCAACTCTTCTGACAATGTTTCCTCCAATTCATCTTGTCTTGTCTCTATTTTTCCGATTTGTTTTTCGAGTTCGCCCATTCTACGATTGATTTCACTTCCTATGATTGGTTGTTCGCCGTTCATGCCATTATTTGGTGTCATTTGTTTGCGTATCATTGGGCTGATGTTTCCATTGCCGTTCATGCCGTCGAGTATTTCATCAATGATGTTTTCAAACTCCGCTGGCGTCATGCGAATTTCGCCACCTTGAAAGCCTGATGGTGTATTTAACATGGTTTTGTTGGCACGTCCTGTCATTTGCGAAGCTGCTGTTTCTTCTTGGCGAGCTGCTATTTCTGCTACTACATCTTTGGCTTTTTGCTGCTCTTTTTTCAATTTTGCGGCTTTGTTGTAATCCTCTTTTTCGAGTGCCGTATTGAGTTCTTGTTCGAGTTCTAAAGCTTTTGTTTCGTAGCGTTTTCTGAGTTCTTCGGTTTTGGTATCGTTTTCTACTTTTTGTACCGCAAGTGCTTCATCTATTTTTCCTGAAACGAGTTGGTCTGGATTTTTGGATTTTTTTCCAAGTGCAAATCTTAAACCTGCGCTGTACATAAAACTCGTTTGCACTTGGTCGGGTGCTTGAAAGTCATCTACTGGTGTTCCTGAAGTGAGGATGGCTCTTGCACTACCAAATACCTGGAAGTTGTCAGAAAGCGGTAATGTTATGCCCAATCCACCCATAGCAAATCCTTTATTTTTGGCTTTTGCTATTACGGTAGTCGTATCAAGCATCATGCTTCTACCTATGTATTCTTCTTGTACGTCAATGTTTCCACCACCGAGCGTGATGTAAGGCACTAAGCCGGTAGCCGTATTGAGTCGCATACGCACCTCACCACCATACATAGCGATTTTGTCAAAAGAGGTCAATTCGCCGTCTTCGAGTCCTCGCCAGTAAAAGCCTCTTAGTCCGACAAAAGGACCTAAGTCGATACCTGCATTTACCCCCGTCATCCATGTATCGCGGTAAGGTAGCGATTCGTGGAATTGGATTTTACCTGCCATAGGTTCGATTGTTCCGGCTACGCTGCTAAATCCGCCTGCAAAAGAATCAAAGTAAGCTTTGTCGAGTGCCGAAAGTTCGCCGGGTTTTCTTCCGCCCAAGTAAAATTGGATGGATGCGCCTATTGACCAGTTGTTCAGATTTTCTGTTGTAAAATCTTCGCCATTGAGGTCAAAGGTAGCGACATCTTCGCCCGTCAATAGGTTGAATGCATTATAGCGGTAGGCTGTATTTTTGGCTTCGAGTACGAGCGTGTATCGGTCTGCCAAACTAAATTTTATACCTGCTCCTGCACTAATATAAATTTGCTTATTTGAATCAAAGGTATCCAATTGGATAGATTGTATACCCGTTCCCAGAGTAACGAAAGGTAGCAGTTTTCCCTTGCCGATATTGGCTTTAACATCACCTCCCCAACGAGCAATTTTGACATCTCTGGCGACGAATAGGCTATCTGAATAATTGGGCAGTTGGAATCGGGAGAAGTTTGTTTTTGCATTGAGTGATTGCATGTAATTACCACGCAATTCAAAAAATTCGCCGAAACCAAAACCGACTTTCCCACCTACAAAGAGTGTGTTGTCTAGTCCTGCTCTTTCGTTCCAAAACGAATAGTCTGCACTTGGAGACAGCGTATAACTGATACCGCTGACTTGTGCAAAAGTTTGTTGGAGTGTGAGTGTGAATAAAATGATAGTTAAACAAAATAGTTTAGCGTTTTGCATCATTATAAATTTCATATTTTGTTGAATTAAAAAATGTTATTTTACTTTAGTGAAAGAAAATAAGTTTCTTGACGCCGTTATTTTTTTCTTTTTCGAGGCATGAAAACCGCACATAGCCAAGCTAAGTAGTGAGTATTCGCGTCAAATTTGGCTCGTGTAAAGAAAAAATAACGACGCGAAGATATAACGTTTATTATCTTTTCATCCCTAAGTTATAATTATATTATATTATATTATTACGAAACAAATGTATAGATGTTGGACAAATAGCATTTTAGATGAAAAATCTATTGAAAAACATATATCAATCTGCTTTTATTACTTATTCTTTATTATTATATAGACAGTATTTCAAAAAAATGGTCACATTTTTTTTTAATATATTTTCTATTATTATTATTTTTCTCCTGATAAATAATCATTTAAATCCGTAAAAAACTTCAATTCTGCTTCAATGAATTTTACAGTAAATAAATCAATGACATTAATAGTCAGTTCAAAATTGGAAAGTGTATTAAATACCCTTTCACGAAGTTCTTCTGAAGGTGTTTCTTTCTCCGATATATAATTTTGAAAGTTTTGAGTCAGACTATTTTTTATAGATTCGGCTTTTACTACCTTGTTTTTCTCACTCATGTCCGTGTTTTTTAATCGACTTTTTTAAACAATTCCGCGAGTTTGTCGCGTCCTCTTTTGAGGCGCATTTTCACGGCACTATCGTTCATTTTGAAAGTCAACGCAATTTGTTTGACCGACATTTCATCTTGATAACGAGCCAATAATATGGCTTTTTCTATCGGTTTGAGTTGTTCCATAAATTGCCGGAGTTGTTCTACCCGCAGGTTTTTCAATTCTTCATGTTCTGCCTCTATATTCAAAATTGGAATATCTTCCGGTTCAATATTACTGTTGTTTTGTCGCCTTACTTTATTTCGTTTCAATAAAAAATTGATGCAGTGATTGTATGTAATCGAATGTACCCAGAGCGAAAATTTTGATAAACCTTTGAAGGTGTCTATCTTGGTAATGATTTTTATAAAAATATCATGTACCAAATCTTCTGCAGCATCGGGGTCGTGGGTCATACCGATGCACTTACGATAGATTTTGTCTGCATATCGTTCGTAGAGTACTTCGTAGTACTCTTTTTTACCTGCTTTAATGTTTGCAAGAAGTTCCTTATCTGTCAATTTGTTATTTTATATCTTATCGGGGAATAAAAGTTTGCGTAGAGACAGGGAAATGCTAAAATGGTCACATTTTTCGGTGGATTTTATTTATAAATTCTGCTTCTTTATGAAATTCCGTGGTTGCTCGTTTCTTGCGTAAGGGATAGGAGGTGTTGTTTGAACGTAGCGGAGCGGAGAGAGTGCCGGATAGCCCGACCCTCGACTGGTAAGGAGAGGGATACGCCCAAATTTATGTTCACACGACGAAATTTATCAAATAAGGGAAGAGGAAAAATGTCAGGCACTTTGGAAGTGCCTGACGTTTGTATTGTTGACCATTTTATTGGTCAATTCCGTATTTTTATTCCATATTGGGAATATCATCTGTAGAAAATTCATATAAGCGATTGGCTTCTTCTTCTTTGAATTGTTTTACGAGATTCAGCGCATCAGGCACTACATCGCTGCAAAGTATAATCAATGAACCTTTGGTCACGTTTTTGACTGCATGAGTGATTGCCTCTTTTTCCGAAGGAATGACGGTCACTTTTTTATCAGGATTGATGGATCTGATGCCGTTTTGAAGCATAGCAATGAGTTCTTCTCCTGTTTTGCCGCGAAGGTTTTTGTCTTGTCGGATAATGATTTCATCGAACATCTCGCAGGCGATTTTGCCAATTTCTGTGTTGTCTACTTCTCTTCTATCGCCAATTCCGGCAATGATGCCTACTTTTGGACTGCCTTCCATTTTTTCTACCATGCCTTGCAGGGCTCTCAATCCGGCAGGGTTGTGGGCGTAGTCCAGTAAAACTTGATAGTTTTTAAAGTTGAACATATTCAACCTGCCCGGTGTTTGCGAAGCCGATGGGATAAAGGATTCTAAGGCGACTCTAATATCATCCAATGAAAAGCCATTGAGGTAGCCGGTCAGTACGGCAGGGAGTACATTTTGAATCATAAAAGCTGCTTTTCCACCAAAAGTTAGTGGCACATTGACGGCTTTGATAATTCTCATTTTCCATTCGCCTCGGCATATCGTAATGAATCCGTTTTCATAAATCGCCGAAATACCGCCGTTGGCTGCATGTCGTTTGATGCGGTCGCTTTCTTCGTCCATAGAAAATAAAGCTACTTTACATTCTACACTTTTTCGCATGGCATACACCAAGTCATCGTCGGCATTCAGAATGGCATGACCCTCTGGCACAACGGTTTCGGGAATAACGCCTTTTGCTTTAGCCAGTTGTTCGATGGTGTGAATGCCTTTCAGACCGAGGTGGTCAGGGGCTACATTGGTGACAATTCCAATATCGCATTTATGAAATCCTAATCCGGCTCTTAGCAATCCTCCGCGCGCACATTCCAATACCGCAAACTCAACCGTTGGGTCTTTCAGGACAAATTCTGCGCTAACCGGTCCTGTACAATCGCCGATGTCCATCAAACGATTTTGGATGTAAATGCCATCTGAAGTTGTATAACCGACCTTATAACCTTTCATCTTTATCATGTGAGCGATGAGGCGGGTTGTGGTCGTTTTTCCATTAGTTCCCGTCACCGCAATGATAGGTATACGCGATGATGCGCCCGGCGGAAATAACATATCAATGACCGGAAAAGCCACGTTGCGAGGCAGTCCGCTTGTAGGTGCAAGGTGCATTCTGAAACCCGGTCCGGCATTGACTTCGAGTACTGCGCCGCCTGTTTCTTTCAGCGGAACACTAATATCAGAAGTCATCACATCAATACCGCAGATGTCTAGCCCGATAATTTTGGAGATTCGCTCCGCCATAAACACATTGGCAGGATGTACAAGGTCTAAAACATCCGTTGCCGTGCCGCCTGTGCTTAAGTTGGCGGTGTCTTTTAGTTGGAGTATTTTCCCTTCGGGCAATACCGAATCTAAGGTCAACTCAGCTGCCTCCAGAATACCTTTGGTCATATCATCGACCTTTATTATTGTCAGCACTTTTTCATGACCGTAACCTCTTCGAGGGTCTTCATTTACGCTGTCAATCAATTGTTGAATCGTCGAACTTCCATCGCCTTCTATATGGGCAGGCGTTCTTTTGGCAGCAGCCACGAGTTTATAATTGATGACGAGAAGGCGATAGTCTTCGCCCGTTATATATTTTTCGACAATGACAGAACGCGAGATGGCTTTTGCAGCTTCAAAAGCAACGAGCGCATCTTCCCAGTTGTTCACATTCGCAGTAATTCCTCTTCCGTGATTGCCATTGATAGGCTTTAGTACGATAGGGTACCCAACGTATCCAATCGCTTCCTTTAAGCCTCTTTCGCTTCGGATAATGTCTCCTTTCGGAACAGGAACTTGCGCTTGACCCAAAAGGTGTTTGGTGTCTTCTTTGTCGCAGGCAATTTCAACCCCAATACTGCTTGTATCGCTGGTTACAGTTGCTTGAATGCGTTTTTGATTGGCTCCATAACCCAATTGACACAAAGAATATTTATTCAATCTAATCCACGGAATTCCTCTACTTTGCGCCTCTGCAATGATAGAACCTGTACTTGGTCCGAGCCTGTCGGCTTCTCTGATTTCGCGCATTTCCTGAAGGTCGGCTTCCAGATCATATCCCACACCATCAATCAATGCTTGTGCAATACGAGTGGCAGATTTGGCAGCAAAAATCCCTGCCTTTTCTTCCATATAAGCAAAAACGACGTGATAAACGCCTTCCTCGCCATAGCCCCTCGTTCTGCCAAAACCAACGTCCATACCCGCCAACGTTTGGATTTCGAGTGCAATATGTTCTATCACATGCCCCATCCAAGTGCCTTCTTCTACACGTTGAAAAAATCCTCCGGCAGTACCTACCGAGCATCTGTGCGAATATATAGAAGGAAACATGGTCGTAAATCGATCATAAAAACCTTCAATTTTATTGGTCGGAAATTCTTCTAATTCCTCCAAATCCAGGGTCATCACAATTAATTTATGTCGGCGAACAGACCAGTAATTTGGTCCTCGCATCGCTCTGATCTCTCTAATTCTCATAATATATCTATTTAGGCAATGGAAAATCGGGTTTTAGTATTCATTATAGCATTGTATCATTAGAGTGTGTAAAACATTAGGGGCAATCATATATAAAAGCTACAGCGCACCGACCTCGTTTGTAGCAAGAAAGCTCCCCCAAAGCTCATAAGGTGCGTTAGTACCTTACGAGCTTGTCATTCAGACTTTGCACCAAACGAAATCGGTACTACCGTGCCTTTAACATCATCAATTTGTGATACATTCAAACAAATTAAAGTTTCCCTAATATTTACACACTCTTATCATTTATATCATTTAAGCATTGTATCAGGGCGTACCCCCTCCTTATCAGTCGGGGTCGGGCTATCCGGCACTCTCTCCATTCCGCTATCGCTACATTTCGTTCAAACAACACCTCCTATCCCTTACGCAAAAAAGACAAACGAATAGACGAAAAACGAATAATCACTACATTTTTCAAAGAACCATATTTAATATTCTTGGAAAATGAATCTACACAAAGGTATGGATTACCAACAATAAAACCCTTACTTTTGCGCATATAATTAATATTGACAAAGACGAAAAATGATTGATAAAAAACATATAAAAGGCACATTAATTCCAATTGGTGGAAATGAGGATAAAGGGGCGAACACTTCGGAAACGCATACCTTGGATTTTGTCGAAGATGGCATACTCGCGCACGTAGTAAAGGAAAGTGGCGGGCTAGATGCCTTGATTGTAGTGATACCGACGGCTTCAAGTATTCCCAATGAAGTGGGCGAAAACTATGTGAATGCTTTTGAAAAATTGGGCTGCACAAATATAAAGGTACTCAAGCTGACGAAAAGAGAACAGGCAGGTGACCCGGAATTTTTGAACTGGATAAAAAAGGCAAATTGTGTGATGTTTTCGGGTGGCGACCAATCTAAAATTGTGGACAAAATCGGTGGTACCAAAATGCACGAAATTTTGCAGCAACGCTATCTCCATGAGCATTTTGTAATCGCCGGAACGAGTGCGGGCGCAATGGCGATGTCAACCGAAATGATCGCCGGCGGAACAGGAAGAGATGCTTTTTCCAAAGGGTCGGTAGAGATGAGAGACGGCATGAATTTTTTCCCAGAACTCATCATTGATTCTCACTTTATTCTGCGCGGAAGGTTTGGGCGACTGGCGGAAGCTGTAGCTACTTTTCCGAATTTAATCGGCGTTGGGCTGGCGGAAGACACTGGCATAGTGATTAAGCAATGTAATCGTTTTAAAATCATCGGTTCAGGAATGGTTATTATTTTCGACGGTTCTGAGCTCACGCACAATGCCCGCGAATTTTTGGACGAAGGCACGCCCATGTCAATGTCCAATTTAAAAGTTCACGTCCTTTCAAATAGCGATATATTTTATGTAGATGAAAGAAGGGTGGAGGTACTGCCAATTTACGCTCCCTTTGAATGAATGAATTTTGAATGAATGAATGTTTTAATGCGATAATGATACAATTCGATAATATATTCCATTGTAGCATTATCGCATTTCAGCATTGTCGCATTACTATTCATTCATTCAAAATTCACTCATTCATTCATTATAAATCCTCACCTGTTCCTCTCCGTTTGATTTTCGCCAGGCTCGGTACATGCCTTCTGTATTGAAAGGCAGGGCAATATTTCCGAGGGCATCGACTGCGATGAGTCCGCCATCTCCGTTGATTTTCACTAATCGCTCATGTACCACTTCGCGGCAGGCTGCTTCGAGGCTCAAGCCCTTGTACTCCATCAGGGAGGAAACATCGTAAGCGACTACGCCACGAATAAAAAACTCGCCACTTCCGGTACAGGAGACGGCGCAGGTCGCATTATTGGCATAAGTACCTGAACCTATCATTGGGCTGTCCCCTACCCTACCAAATCGTTTATTGGTCATTCCTCCTGTTGAGGTGGCGGCGGCGATATTTCCGTCGGCATCCATTGCCACTGCGCCTACTGTTCCAAATTTCTGTTCTTTAGCGGTAGAATGGTCGAGTTGAAAAGCATCCGTGCCTTTTATTTTCTGCCATTGCTGATATCTAAATTCATCATAAAACCATTCGTTGTCCATCAATTCGCAGTTCATTTTTTTTGCAAAATCCAATGCGCCATCTCCTGCCAGAAAAACATGACCCGATTTTTCCATAATTATTCGGGCAAGGCATATCGGATTTCTCACGCCTTCAATCTGTGCAACCGCTCCCGCCTGAAGGTTTTTTCCTTCCATGATAGAAGCGTCCATTTCATGCGTTCCGGTTGCTGTAAAAACAGAACCTTTGCCTGCATTAAAGAGTGGAGAATCTTCTAATACCCTTACCGCATCTTCTACTGCTGCAAGTGCAGTTCCGCCGTCCGACAATATTTGAGTTCCCGAATCCAAAGCCGCAGTCAATGCGCTTTTATAAGCTGCTTCTTTCTCGGAGGTCATGCTGCTTTTGAGGATAGTTCCCGCTCCGCCGTGAATGGCTATCGTAAATTTATTCATAATCTATATTATCCCTTCATCTATAATACACTGTTTTATAAATTTATTTACATTTTTTGACGTTTATTTTGAAATGAATCGAATCAAAAATGACGCGAATACTCACTGTATTTAAGGATTTTTTGGTGAAGAGTCATTTTAAAAGAAATACTC
>Ga0209185_1002877_pt1 | contig 10882 bp, 5 predicted proteins | sample SidtaG_2_FD_187425 | JGI IMG/M metagenome (GOLD analysis project Ga0209185, IMG submission 187425) | Marine algal microbial communities from Sidmouth, United Kingdom - Sidmouth_Asex2 metaG (SPAdes) (version 2) | ecosystem: Host-associated > Algae > Red algae > Unclassified | place: Sidmouth... | reverse complement strand
TCTATGCGCACAGAATTTTCAGATAGAAATTCCAATGTTCATGTCTTGTACAATGGCTTTGACCCCACAGATTTATCTGAAGCTCCTATCGAAGCAACCAACACATTCACGCTTAGGTATGTTGGCAAAATATCGCCACTACAAAACATTCCTAATTTATGGAAAGCTATAAATGAATTGCGATTAGCCAATGAAGATTTCAATAAGTATTTTCGTATTTCATTTGTAGGGATGACAAGCAAGCCGATACAAAATAGTATCACGGAAGCAGATTTGCTTCCTATCTGTACATTTTCTTCCTTTGTGCCACATCAAGAAGCTGTCAGAAAAATGATGTGTGCCAATATGCTACTTTTAGTCATTCCCAATACGCCAAAAAATGAATGTATTATTACAGGAAAGATTTTTGAATACTTAGCGTCCCAAACGCCTATCTTGGGAGTCGGTCCGACTAATGGAGATGCGGCAATTGTTTTACAGAAATGTAAACGAGATTCTATGATTGATTTTGAAGATCTTGCGGGTTTCAAAAAAATGCTCCTTACCCATTTCAATTATTGGCTTGAGCATCAAAAATATTCTTTGAAGAATAAAAATGACCTTCACTTACAATTTTCAAGAAGAAAACTTACTAAGGGTTTGGCGACTTTATTAGATAAATTGGCCTAATATTTTTAGGACTATGGGTACAAAATTATTTCACGCAAAGAAACACAAAGCTCTACAGCAACCAATTTCTTAGCAACCTTTGTGAGATTTTTCTTTGCGCCACACTTTTTCTTGTAGTTTCATGTTTTTTAGGAGAGAATGGTTTGTCTTTTCTTATCACGTATGGGCCTGCTGTTCGTTCCATCCCTATCGGGATCCACTGCCATCAGGTCTATTTTGCATGGTCTGAACTTACTTAGATAGTGGTGCTGTCCATGAAAAATAGACTCGATAGTAGCGGAATGGCGATTTTAGTTTTTGTGGTTTAAGTGGTTTTTGTAGTTTTTGTGTTTGCTTAACCTTGTAGATTGGGGCTTCCTTAGCCATATTAGCGGATAGCGAGACCATGCTTCACGACGAAGCAACTGACCGTTCTCTCCTTCAATATTTATTTATTCAGTAGCATCATTAGCGATTTTATTACCTTTTAAATTTAATCCCAGTGCTGTGGCTACACCTAATAAAAGGAGTACAGAACATAATAAAGAAACCATGTTTCCTATCTTAAAGGAACTCGGTTCAAACTTAAATTCTATGGTATGTTTTCCAGCAGGCACTCGCATGGCTCTTAACAGGTAATTGGCTCGAATATGGTCTACAGGCTTGTCATCTAAATAAGCTTGCCAACCTTTGTTGGGTCCATACCAAACTTCTGAAAAAACCGCTAATTGCTCACTGGTGGTATTTACATCATAAGTGAAACGGTCTAAATCGTATTTAGATAACGCTATTGTTCCGTTTTTTTGTGGGTCGAAATCACCAATGTATCCATTAAATTCTTCGTCTAATACGACTGCTTCATTTGCTGGTTTCAACCCTGTCAAACCATCTATTTCTTCTTGGGCTGAATTTACTTTTTTGATATTATCTACAAACCAAGCAGTTCCTAAAGCATTAGGGTTTTGTTGAACTTGTCCACCTGATGCTATAAAATATTTAGCATTCAACATGTTTAAAACCTCCTGATTATTCTTACTAATATGGTTATCAATAATATCTTGATAACGTTGCAATTTGGCTGGATGATACCCACCAATTGTATTATGATGATAAGAAGGCGTATTTGAGTTGAAGGTATTCACAGAAAGATCTAAGACTCGATAATCTCCTCGACTTTTTTCTGCTTGTAATATCTGCTTATCAGCAGGACGTTCTTTAAAATTCTCTTTATATTTTCTTTCTGAAACAAACTTAGAATCGTTCATATAACGCTTGCCTACCGTCCACAAATCTGCAGTTGTAATTAAGCCTAATCCTAAACAAAGCATCCAGGGTTTCAACTTATCTTTTAGATACAAGAAGATTAGCCCGACAAATAGGGCTATTATTCCAAAAGAACGAAGGGCGTCACTACGCATCAAGGATTTACGATCTGAGACAATTTGACTAATGACTTGTTGGTAGCGTCCATCGCCAGAAGATGAAAAGTCAAACATGCCTGGTCCTACCAAGCCAATCAATAAAGCAATCCCTCCTGTAATACCTCCTGCAATAAATAAAGAGCGAATCGCTGCTTCCTTACTTACTTTATTATTTAGAATTTGTGACAGCCCTAAAATACCTAAGAGTGGCACTAAAAAGGCTGTTAAGCTTAAAATCGAATTAGGTGCTCTAAACTTATTGTACATCGGAAAATAGTCAAAGAAAATATGTTGAAATCCTGCAAGGTTTTTTCCCAATGATAGCAAAATCGTAAGTCCCACAGCAGCCAATAGCCACCATTTCACAGTGCCTCTCACTAAGAAAAGTCCTAAAACAAAAAGGAAGCAAATACCTGCTCCAAAATAAACAGGTCCACTTGTAAAAGGCAGTTTTCCCCAATATAAAGGAGCTTGATATTTTCCATCAATCGCTCTTGCACCACTCCTTTTCATAATACTATACATCTTAGTTCCTTTCCCCACTAATTCACCAGAGCCTCCACCGACAAAACCTGGTACTAATATCATAGGCAAATCAACCCAGCCATTGCTCCATTGCATGGCATAATCCCAAGCAAGTCCTTCGGTACCACTACTACTGCTTGCATCTTTCTCTTTTTTTAAGACAGGTTTTCCTCGCATAGAGTCCCTTGAATACTCATAGGTTGTCCACATTTTAGAGGTATTAGTCCCTAAAGCCAACAGTAATCCTACTCCTAAAATACCTGAAGCTTTAACAAAAGAACCAATTTCTCCATCCTTAACTGCTTTACCCAATTCCATCAATACATAAATACCAAGTGCCAATGCCAAATAATAAGTCATTTGATAGTGTCCTGACAATATATTGAGCGACATTCCTAAAGCAAACAAGGCTCCGCCCAATAAGTATTTTTTCCTATAAGCGAGAATCACCCCTACCGTTATCAGACTAAAATACATAATAGCAACAACCTTACTATTATGTCCTGCTTCATATAAAACAAAATTATTGGTTGAAAATCCGAAAGCAATTGCTCCCACAATACTGAGCCACGGGTTGGTTCCTAAAGAAATGAGCAAAATGTAAAAACCAAACATCAAACCAAAAAACATACCAACTGGTTTACGAGAACCTAAATGGTACAGTTGATCTATATAATATACTAAATTGCTGGTGTAGGGTAATGTTATTAAATAAGCAGGCATGCCGCCAAATATAGCATTAGACCAAAGAGCTTGTCTTCCTGTTTTTGCTTTGTAAGCATGCAACTCCTGAGCCTTTCCTTTAAAGCCGATAATATCGCCTTGCGAAACAACTTTTCCTTGAAATTGAGGCGTAAAATACAACCCAGATAAGACCAAAAAAGTAATAATAGCAATGATGTGTGACAAAAATGGTTTTAATAAATCATTCATCTTTAGTTATGAGTTTTCGAAATCAAATAATAACCACAAGTTGTTACAAAATTCCTAAGGACAGGAATTGAAGACAACAAACCAAGTTGTTTTCTAGGAGTTAAGCCAAATTTGATTTCATAGTTTGGATTAAAGAGATAAAAGACTACTTTATCTATATGGTAATTTTCTGCTTTCAAAATTCGCTGAAACCTATCTATCGAAATACCAGTACTTTTAGTGTTTAACAAAGATGCTATTTTGCTATCGGTTTCTCCTCCTCCTTTTAACATCGCCTTGTAAATAGGATTGGGCAAGAGATGATAATAAGGTAATTTTGATAAAAGCTTATTCTTACAGCCCTGTTGATGTCCTCCAAAGGGCATCTGCCACGGCGGAAAGCCTAAAAAAAACTTTCCTTCTTTTTTTAGGAACTGCTTGACATAGCCCATAAATTTTTCTTGGTTGGGAATGTGTTCTATGACATCTCGCATAATAATTAGGTCAAACTCGCCTAATTCTTGAGGACTTACTTTGTAAATATCTTGATGTATGAGTTGAAGGTTTTCTTTCTTGGGATGTTCACTAAAGAATCCTGCTGCTCGTTCTAACTGAACGCCGTTAAGGTCAACACCCACTGCTTTACAACCAATGTCTAAAAAGGGAGTTAAGTTTCCTCCTTCCCCACAACCTATTTCTAAAACGGTTGTTTGTGTATTAATAGAGAGAAACTCTTCGATGAAAGGAATAACATATTTTTTAGTAGTATAGCCTTGTTCTTCAAAATATTGTTGACGATTTTTATGTCTTTTTTGCATCTAAATATTTTTTCCTCAAAATAAGTGGTGAATTTACAACATTTCCTTTGATTTTTAGTAATTTTCGGCAACTACGCCCTTAGAGCTTGTTCAGACTTTGAATTTAAAAGTGAAAACGATGGGGTTTTTGACTGAATGAAGCGTTTTTTAAGGTTCGTAGCAGAGCTACCCTGACAAAAAAAAGGCAAAATTCAGGGAAAAAGACGCATTTTGACCGACAGGCGTTCCTGTTAAATCTGAAAATCCCAATAAGCTCTTATACCTTTTCAAAAACAATACTACGTTGAAATATTCAATTATTATAGCAACATATAATCGACTTCCTGAATTAAAGGAATTATTGGCTTCTGTACAAAACTTTGATTTTCCACGAAGTGAATTTGAACTACTCATCTCGGATGACGGTTCTACGGACGAAACTCAAAATTATGTCACTCAAAATGATTTTGGGTTTAATTTACGCTACATCTATCAAGAAAACAAAGGTCCTGGTGAAGCTCGAAATCATGGGATGAGAGAAGCCAAAGGAGATTATTTTATTTATATTGATTCCGATTGTATCATTCCACCCGATTATCTAAGTAAAGTAGATGCCCATATCCTACAGCATAAAGTAGATGCTTTTGGTGGACCAGATACGTATCACCCTTCTTTTTCTCCTTTACTCAAAGCCATCAATTACTCTATGACTTCTTTTATTGGTACAGGAGGCACTAGAGGTTCTACTAAAAGTGTCACAAAGTTTTATCCTCGTAGTTTTAATATGGGTATTAGTAGAGCCGTTTTTGAAAAAATTGGTGGCATGAATAAACTCCGACATGGGCAAGATATGGACCTATCTGCTCGAATTTATGAAGCTGGGTTTAAGGTGGGTTTGGTTCCTGACGCTTTTGTTTACCATAAAAGAAGAACAAGCCTCAGAAAGTTCTTTAAACAAATATTTAATTGGGGAATTGCTCGTATTAATTTAGGTCGAAGCCATAAGGGTATGTTAAAACCTATTCACTTAGCTCCTGCTTTTATTGTATTTTTATTGATATTAATCGTGGTTCTATCCCCATTCTTTGTATTTGCCCGCATATTATTGGGATTAGCGGGCTTAGGTATGGTTTTGGTTGGCATTTTTGCCTTTGTTCAATCCTTTTTTATATATAAGAATCTAAAAGTTGCCTTTCTTTCCATTATCACCTTATATATCCAAGTTTTTGCTTATGGTTTAGGAGCTTTAAGTGGCATTTTCCAAACGCTTCGTGGCAAAAAAACAGTGGAGGGATTCACCCGAAATTACTATAAATAAGCAGGCTCGTCCCTTCCCATTCACTTCATCTCTTCAAGGCTACGACGAGGCTTTTCAACGAAATATATCGGAAAATATCGAAGTTTAAAACGTTAAGTTGTCTTTTTGCCATTACTTAAATTAGCTAAATCTTTCATTTTTCCTCTAAATAGCTCTATGTTTGCTCTCATAAAGCCAAAACTTGAAATCTCGCTTTCACCCAGCGAATTTTTATGAAATATATCAGCACCAATCCAACTAATGGGAAAATACTCAAGAAGTTTTTTACACTTACCCAAAAAGAGCTAGAGGCGACCCTCAAAAAGTCGGCTTTTGCCTTTGATATTAACCGTACCAGTACGCTAACGGTTCGAGCCAAACGCTTGAAAGCTCTTTCTATATTGCTGCAAGACCGACACCAAGAACTCGCTCAAATCATTACGCTCGAAATGGGTAAACCCATCACAGAGTCCATCGCAGAGGTCATAAAATGTATCTCAGCTTGTGAGTATTATGCAGAACATGGGATTACTTTCTTGGAGGATCAACCCTTAAACTCGCCTTTTACACAAAGTATGATCCAATATGCACCAATGGGCATAATTTTGGGCATTATGCCGTGGAATTTTCCCTTTTGGCAGGTTTTTCGCTTTGCCATTCCAACCTTGATGGCGGGCAATAGTGTCGTACTCAAACACTCCACCAATGTTCCTCAATGCGCCCAAAGTATCGAAAAACTCTTTAAGGACGCTCATTTTCCCGATGGACTTTTTCAGAATGCTTTTTTAGAGAACGAACAAGTTTCTCAACTTATTGAGAGTGATTCGATTCATGGTATTGCTTTTACAGGAAGCCTTCGTACAGGAAGCCTTATCGCACAACAAGCAGGGCAATCTATCAAAAAAACGGTCTTGGAATTGGGCGGTAATGACGCTTTTATCGTGCTAAAAGAAGCCAATTTGAAAGAAGCGGCTGAAACGGCGGTGCGTTCTCGGATGCTCAATACAGGGCAAAGTTGTATTGCTGCCAAGCGGTGGATTGTCGATAAAGTTGTTGCAGAACCATTTTTGGCGTTGGTCAAAGAAGCTGTCAGCAATTTACATATAGATGATCCTCAAAACCCAGCAACAGAGTTAGGCCCGATGGCTCGTCCTGACCTTCGAGATACGCTGCTTCAACAAATACAAAAATCAGTGGCACAAGGGGCAAAAATTGAGATGGGCGGTCACGCTTTATCGGGACAAGGCAATTTTATGCAACCCACGATTCTCTCCAATGTTACACCCAATATGCCCGCTTTTGAAGAGGAATTATTTGGTCCTGTCGCCTGCCTTATCATTGCCGACAACGATCACCATGCCATCGAATTGGCGAATAAATCAAAATATGGTTTAGGGGCTGCCCTTTGGACAACGGATTTAACCAAAGCCTCTCGACTTGCCAAACAATTGCAAGTTGGCTCTGTTTTTATCAATGGTATGGTACAATCGAATGTACACCTTCCCTTTGGCGGTATCAAAAAATCGGGCTATGGTCGAGAATTGGGCATTGCAGGACTCTTGGAGTTTGTGAATTTGAAGAGTATTGTGGTTTTGTAGTTGGGGTTGGGGTTGGCTTTAATGCCGTTTTTAGCAGTTGAGACCACCCAAAATAGCCCCGATAGTAATGAAAATACCAAAGTGTTGAGCCAATAGTTTTGTGTGGCTTGGTATTGTAATGGATAGCGGGACTTTCCGTGGCGACGGAGCTTCTACCGTTCGCTCCAAATCAAAAAAATGTAGATAAACAGTAGATTTTTTTATTTCTTTAAAAGGAGAGAATGGCAAGCAGCTCCGTCGTAACGTCTGGGCCTGCTATCCGCTACTATAGCTAACAATGAACCACAAATCACGGCAGAACCAAACCACAGCACTACGGCACTAAGAACTACAGCACCTTGTTAGCTATAACGCTACTATCAGGTCTATTTTGCACAGTCGCAACCACAAAAAACGACTCAAACAAAAGAACTACAACTCCCCCTTCAAATACTTAGCCGTATGACTCTTCTTATGTTTCACCACCTTCTCAGGCGTTCCCATCACCAAAATCTCTCCACCCCCATTTCCACCTTCTGGACCAATATCTATGATGTGGTCTGCCACTTTGATGACATCCATATTGTGTTCAATCACGATAATTGAATTGCCTTTATTGACCAACTTATTCAGCACTTCCAACAGCATTTTTATATCGGAAAAGTGCAAACCTGTCGTGGGTTCGTCCAAAATATACAGCGTTTTTCCTGTGGCTTTTTTCGACAATTCTGCGGAAAGCTTGACCCGTTGGGCTTCCCCTCCCGAAATCGTTGTCGCCGATTGTCCCAATGTGATATAGCCCAAACCAACGTCTTGTAACGTCTTGACCTTTCGGTAAATTTTAGGGATTTTTTCAAAGAAGACAACCGCTTCCTCTACCGTCATATTCAATACGTCGCTGATGGATTTCCCTTTGTAACGAACTTCTAACGTTTCTCGATTGTAGCGTTTCCCCAAACATTTTTCGCATTGGACAGAGACATCTGGCAAGAAATTCATTTCGATGACACGCATACCACCGCCACCGCATTCTTCGCAGCGACCACCTTTGACATTAAAGGAAAAACGACCTGTTTTATACCCTCGAATTAAGGCTTCAGGCAACTTTGCAAACAACGCTCTTATCTCTGTAAATGCACCGATATAGGTCGCTGGATTGGAACGGGGTGTTCGTCCAATAGGCGATTGGTCGATTTCGATTACTTTGTCTAAATGCTCTAAACCTTCAAAAGACTTGTGTGCCAATGGTTTTTTCTTGGGTCGATAGGTCGGTCCTTTATTTGCAAAGTGTGTGCGTAAAATCGGATAAAGGGTTTCATTGATTAACGTTGATTTACCACTTCCCGAAACGCCCGTCACACAAACAAATTTACCCAACGGAAATTCAACGGTAAGATTTTTTAAGTTGTTGCCTGTTGCGCCGATCAATTTCAAAACGTTGCCATTGCCTTTTCTTCGTTCTTTGGGTGTTGCAATTTCATCTTGATTGTTTAAAAATTGTGCGGTACGGGTTTTGAGTTTCAGGAATTTCTTGGGGGTTGTTTCGCCAACGATTTCTCCGCCCAACACACCTGCGCCTGGTCCCAAATCAATCAAGTGGTCGGCTGCTAACATAATGTCTTTGTCGTGTTCTACCACTAAAACGGTATTTCCTACTGCACACAATTCTCGCAAAGAAGCGATCAAACGATGATTGTCTCGTTGGTGCAATCCAATACTTGGTTCATCCAAAATGTAGGTAATGCCGACGAGTTGTGAGCCGATTTGTGTCGCTAAACGAATGCGCTGTGATTCGCCTCCCGATAAGGAACGAGAAGGACGATCCATCGCTAAATAATCCAAACCAACATCTAATAAAAACTTGATTCGAGTATTGATTTCTTTCAGTAATTCTTTCGCTATTTTTTGTTGGCGTTTATTCAATTTTTTGTACAATCCTTTTGTCCACTTATACAATTCTGCAATATCCATTTGGGCAACATCGGCAATGTTTTTTTCGTCTAATTTAAAGTGCAAGGATTCTTTTTTCAAGCGTTTACCCTCACAAGTCGGACAAGGTTTTTTGACCATAAAACTTTCAGCCCATCGACGCAATGTTTCAGAACTCGTATCATTATAAAACTTTTTAATGGTATTGACAACGCCCTCTAAATCAACTCGATAATTCTTTTTACTGGTCGCTAATTTTATATCAACGGTTTCTGTTTCTGATCCATACAAAATAGCGTTTAGTGCTTTTTTGGGAATTTTCTTAATGGGCGTTTTAAAGGTAAATTTGTATTTTTTGGCAATCGCTTCGATTTTTTTAAAAGTATAATTATCCCTTACCTCTCCCAAAGGCGCAATACCAATTTCTTCAATACTTTTGCGATCATCGGGCAACACCAATTCCATATCGACATCGTGAATAAATCCTAAACCTTTGCAGCTTGGACAAGCTCCATACGGTGAATTAAACGAGAAGGTATTTGGCGATGGTTGGTCATATGCCAAGCCCGTTTGAGCATCCATCAAATTTTGCGAAAAGTTTTTGATTTCTCCTGTATCGTGATCCATCACCATCATCAGCCCATTGCCCGCCAACAAAGCCGCATCCAACGACTGCCCTAAACGAGTAATCATTTCTGGCTTTACTTTCAAACGGTCAATCACAATTTCTATGTCGTGGACTTTAAATCGCTCCACTTGCATTTTGGGAACAATGTCTTTGACATCGCCATCTATCCGCACTTTCAAATAACCCTGTTTACGTATTTGCTCAAACAATTCTCGGTAATGTCCTTTACGTCCTTTCACCACAGGAGCTAATAAAGCAATGCGTTTATCCTTATAATAGTCAGAGATATAATCCTTGATTTGCTGTCCTGAAAATTGCTCCATGCGCTTCCCCGTATCATACGAATACGCCTCGCCAATACGAGCAAATAGCAAGCGATAAAAGTCATAAATTTCTGTAACTGTTCCCACTGTTGAGCGAGGGTTTCGGTTCGTCGTTTTTTGCTCAATCGCAATCACAGGACTTAAGCCCGTAATTTTATCGACATCAGGACGTTCAAAACCGCCCACAAATTGCCGAGCATATGCCGAAAAACTTTCCATATATCGCCGTTGCCCTTCCGCATAAATTGTATCGAACGCCAAAGACGATTTTCCACTTCCACTAACACCTGTAATCACCACAAATTTATTTCGAGGAATTGAAATATCTATATTTTTCAAATTATGCACCCTCGTTCCAAATACATCAATGTATTCTATTTCTATTTCTGCAATTGCAGGCGTATTTGTTTTTTTCTTAGCCAAAATTTAAAGATTAAAGATTGATATTTATGTTTATTTTTTTTTTAGGAGACAACGGTTTATCTTTCATCGCAACGCATGGGCCCGCTGTCCACTACAACAGCAAGCCCCACAAAACTCCTTAGCTCTTCATTGCTGTAACGTTACCATCGGGTCTAGTTTAAAAGGTCAGGACGCCTTATTAAAAGCCTAACTGCCTAAGCCTTAAAATGCTAAGATAGCGGTTCAAACCTTTTAACATAGACTCGATAGTAGTGGTATGGTGGATTTGGATGTAAGGCATTTTGAAAATGCCTTACATCTCCACCATAAGAACGGATAGCGAGACCATGTGTCACGACGAAGCACCAAGCCGTTCTCTCCAAATCATTAGAATTTAACCAAACCATATTCTTCAAGAGAAAT
>Ga0209185_1002875_pt1 | contig 10888 bp, 12 predicted proteins | sample SidtaG_2_FD_187425 | JGI IMG/M metagenome (GOLD analysis project Ga0209185, IMG submission 187425) | Marine algal microbial communities from Sidmouth, United Kingdom - Sidmouth_Asex2 metaG (SPAdes) (version 2) | ecosystem: Host-associated > Algae > Red algae > Unclassified | place: Sidmouth... | reverse complement strand
AATTTGAAAATTGAGTAGGAATACGAATATGTCTGATATGTCTGCAAATGATCCTGTTGTTATCGTCGGTATGGCCCGCACGCCTATGGGCGCATTCCAAGGCGCGTTTAGCACTGTGTCTGCGCCGCAACTCGGCGCAACGGCGATTAAAGCGGCGCTCGCGGAATCTGGCGTAAAGGCGGAAGATGTAGAGCAGACTTTGATGGGGTGTGTCCTGCCTGCTGGCCAAGGCCAAGCCCCCGCACGTCAAGCCGCGATCTATGCGGGACTGGGCGAACATTGCGAGGCGACGACGGTCAATAAAATGTGTGGGTCTGGAATGCAGGCCGCAATTATGGCGCATGACGCGATCAAGGCAGGGTCGATTAATATTGCCGTTGCGGGCGGTATGGAATCTATGACGAATGCGCCGTATCTCCTCCCTAAGGCGCGGGGCGGCATGCGTATGGGCGACCAGAAGGTTGTCGATAGTATGATGTTTGACGGTCTGACGGATGCTTATGCAGGCGGCGCAATGGGCGTATTTGCCGATATGATTGCCAAAGAATATCAATTCACACGCGAACAACAAGATGACTACGCGATAGAATCCGTGCGCCGTGCCAAAGCCGCGCAAGAAAGTGGTGATTTTGACCGTGAAATTACACCTGTCACCGTTCCGGGCCGCAAGGGCGATGTGATTGTTACTGAGGATGAAGGTCCGAAAAATGCGCGTCCTGAAAAAATTCCAGACTTACGCGCCGTTTTTAGTAAAGACGGCACAGTGACAGCCGCCAATGCCAGCTCGATCAATGACGGCGCGGCGGCACTTGTGATGATGCGACGCTCAGATGCGGAAAAAGGCGGACATAAAGTTTTGGCTGAAATCGTATCCCACGCCGCCCACGCCCATGACCCCGCTTATTTCACGACGGCGCCTGTTAACGCTATGGAGAAAGCCTTAGAAAAGGCTGGGTGGACGGCAGGCGATGTTGACCTTTGGGAAATCAATGAGGCCTTTGCCGTGGTGCCCATGATAGCCATGCGTTCGCTGGGGCTTGACCATGATAAAGTCAACGTCAATGGCGGTGGCTGTGTTTTGGGGCATCCAATTGGTGCCTCAGGTGCTCGCATTATGGCTACTCTTATTGCGGCGATGGAAAAGCGCGATTCTAAAACAGGTGTCGCGTCACTTTGTATTGGCGGCGGCGAAGCGACAGCGGTGTGTTTGAAACGGGGATAGGGGCTTAGTCTCGCATACTTCGAGTCCACTCACTGCGTTCGTCCTCAGTATGAGGCTTCGAGTCTGCTCACTGCGTTCGTCCTCAGTATGAGGTTTCGAGTCCCGCGATGGTGTCGCGCTTCATCATGGGGCTTCGTAATACATTGTCATCCCGCACGTGATGCGGGATCCAAGTGTATGACCAGAATGACCAAATTATAGATCTTTGCCATATCAATGATCGCAGGATTTATGCGCTATAAAAGCGCGGAGGTCTTGGGTTGTATTTGGTATAAAATGCTCATCCAAGGCTTCTAAGCTTTGAATTCTGTCAATCCTGAAACTTCGAAAATCGCCCCGTAGTCGGCACCACGCCGCGAACATCCAACCGTCTGAAAATGACCAAATGGCCAGAGGTTGAACCGCTCTTGATGACGTGTGATCCTCCCCGTCTCTATACCCCATGTATAAAACTAAGTTTTCGCGGATCGCTTTTCGGAGAAGTATCGCGTGTGAGGATTTGAAGACGTTCTGTTCAAAAGCATAATAGGGCGCGTCAGAGAGTTTTCGATTTTCGGGTTCAGGCATAACGGCTTGAAGCTTTGAACGGACTTCCTTAGCGGCTTCCGCTAAGATGGGATCCCCTGCATTTTCAACGAAAGTTAAGCCAATGGCCAGTGCATCCACTTGGTCATAGGTAAAGGTCACATTTGGAAGATCAAAGCCAGACCTTAACATATATCCTATGCCTGCCTCGCCCTCTATGGGGAGGCCAGAGGCTTGCAGGTGGGCGATGTCGCGATATATCGTGCGTACACTTATTTCAAAATGTTTCGCAAGGTCATCCGCGCGGCACAGGCCGCGCGAACGAAGTTCATTGACTAATCTAAATAATCTCTCGGCGCGGCGCATATTGCCTCCTGATTTTTTATGTCAGGCGGTGCGAGGTTTGGTCAATGCCTGTTTTATCTGCTCTAAGCACCGGGGCAAAACGCATTTAATTTATTCCCGTCTGGGTCACGAAAATAACCGCAATAAAATTGTCCGCCATTTCGCGGTCCCGGAGGGCCTTCGCAAGTTCCGCCATGTTCTAGCGCTAATTCATATAGTTTGTGTACTTGCGCGGTGTCTTTTGCGGCTAAGGCAACCATCATACCATTGCCGACACTGGCGGGTTTACCGTCCTGCGGGTGTAAGATGCCAATGCCCGGTTCACCGTTTTGACCTTCCCATGCAATGAAATGTGCGTCTTCGCTGCCCATAAGGTGCTTTGCGCCCAATTCCTGTGCGAGGGCTTTGTAAAAGCGGGCCGCGCGCGGGAAATCTGTAACGCCAAGAGTTGTGTAAGCTATCATTTTGCTCTCCTTTAATGTGAGAGCGTCTTATAATTTGCGCCTCCTGACAGCCTTATGTCAGGAGTGCTTGTTTCAACGTAAGAATAACTAAAGAGATGGTCGCTCTTGTTCTGGTCTTTGTATCGGGATCCGGCAACATTTGCGGGATGACAGACACGCTCCTCATCCTGAGGCGTCGCGAAGCGATGGGACTCGAAGGATGACCGCTTATTGCTAAGCCTTATATATCTATGGCCACTTCACGACGGGCGGCATAGACGACAATATCGTTTTCACATTCCCACCAGTCTTTAACCCGAATGTTGTCCCGCGATCATAGAGCAGGTTAAATTCCACATAGCGTCCGCGTGTAATAAGCTGTTCTTCGCGGTCGGCCTCTGTCCATGGTTCGTTCATGCGGCCCCTGACAATCGCGCCATAGGTCTTTAGGAAATGTCGACCAACATCTTGGGTAAAGGCGAAGTCAGCATTCCAATCGCCGCTATTATGGCGGTCGTAAAATATACCGCCGACGCCGCGCGGTTCATCACGGTGGGCGAGGTGGAAATATTCATCGCACCAATCTCGGTATCGTTCGTAATCGGCCACAGGATTTGCATCGCATGCGGCTTTCATACCTGCGTGAAATGCGAGGGCGTCTGGGCTCTCGGGTGTTCGGTCTTTGTGTTGGGTCGGCGTAAGATCACCGCCGCCGCCAAACCAGTCTTGGGTCGTCACGATATAGCGCGTATTCATATGTACGGCAGGGATATGAGGATTGCGCATATGCGCAATCAGGCTGACACCCGCGGCCCAAAACCGTGGGTCGTCTTTGGCGCCGGGAACGCGTTCGCGCATTTCGCCGTTAAATTCGCCTTTAACAACAGATATATGCACGCCGCATTTTTCAAAAAGACGTCCGCGCAACATGCCGCCCGTCCCGCCGCCAAGGTCCTGCGTGCCGTCCCCGCCCGCTTTGCGCTTCCAGTCTTCAAATTCGAACGTTCCAGCCTTGCCAGAATACAGCGCTGAGGGTGCTTCGCGTTCCAAGGCTTCAAACTCGGAACAAATGTCAGTGCGCAGAGATTTAAACCAAGCAGCAGCCTTATCTTTGCGGTCATCAAACATATATTCTTACGCTCCAATTTGTGATTATCTAAGCCTGTGTCGACCTATTTTTAAAATCAACACAGTTTCAGAGAATACCTATCGGATAGTCTGGATAAGATAAAGCCCGACCACAAAAGGTTTCGCTTTGATACCTTCTTATCGGCCCATCAAAGAGTCGATCATGCCGGGTTTCCACCTCTCCCGTTCAAGATCATAGATCGAGAACGCGCCTGCGAAATCCCATGCACACCAGCCATAGCCTGCGCGCTCCATCGCTTGCCGACGGATTTTCATCCATTCTGCACGTTGCGCATTTGGAACCGTATTGATGACCCCAAATTCGCCCACAAAAATGGGGCGTTTGAAATTGGATTGGAACCGCGCCGCGATTTGGTAGCTATCTTTAAGCTCTGCACGGTCAGCTCTCGAGCCCCAAGTTCGACCCATAGGCGGGGGAACGTCCATCCATTGCGCGCCCTGATGGGTAAACTCATGCGGGCCGTAATCATGAAAGGTTGCAACGATATTCGGGTCTCGTGGATAATCAACGCTCTCGAGTGTATCGACAGAGTTCCAAGAGTTTCCGCCCATAATTAAAATTCGAGTTGGGTTGGTTTGTCGAATGACTGGTATCACGGCTCTGTAAACCTGATTAAGCTGTGCGGGCGATATATCGCGAGTTGGCTCGTTTAAGATTTCGAAATAGACATTGGCTGGGGCGTAACGAAACACAGTCGCGATTTGATTCCAAATCGACAAAAAGCGATCTTTCTGGCCGACGGGATTTGTGATCATGTCTTCAAAGTGATGAACATCAATAATAACCCCCATGCCGTGGGCTTGGGCTTGGCCGACAACTTCTTTCACGCGTTCCATGAAAGCAACATCAATCGTATAGGGCGCACGGGTCGAGGTATGCTTATCCCACCGTATTGGTATTCTGACGGTATCAAACCCTGCTTGCGCAACTTTACGCAAATGGGCGTCTTGGATCGTATAGCCCCATTCGCCTTCATAGTCAGCCTCTAGGGCATTACCCATATTCAGACATCGGCGTACAGGAAAAGTATTCGCTTTGACCATGATATTATCTGAGGCCGTTTTTATGGCGCCTGCATCCCCGTTTTCGTAGGAAAGGTCGACATCTTTTGTATCAGAGCAAGCCGCTAGTATAAGGGCCAGTCCGCACGTCAGGAGTAAACGATTTAAAGTCATGTTTTTCATCATATTGTTGTTTTCGGTTCAAAGTTGAAAAAGCAGCTCTGTCGTATGTCCGTGTCTTAAACTGATTTTTTAAATGTTATTAAACGCAGTTTGATTTTGGACATATCACCACATGTGGGTTGAATATGGTCTTAACAGTTTGATTTATTGTCTTAAGATTATTAAACGCCTCGGCATGAAACAGTTATTTTTATCTCCAACAGGTCGTATCCCCCGTCGTAAATTTTGGATGGGTTTTATAGGTCTGTTCGTATTTATCCTGGCGGTGAATACGTATTTGGCTAATTTTCCGCAGCTTTATGTGTCATTTTGGATCGCATTAGTCTTTCCGTTTCTGGCACTTTACCTCATTTATTGTATCTATGGTAAGCGATTGCATGATTTGGGCCAATCCTATTGGCCGCTTACTGGCGCCATTGTTTTGGAACTTGCTGTTATCATCGGCGTCATGCTGGCATTTGGCGGGGCAGACTATTTTTATGAATTTTCGCAATATGAGCGTAAAGCGGTCATTGATCCTGACGTTCGCGAAACTTTAATCACCGAGTATCAGGCAGAAATATCGTCTAAAATGCATATTATTCAGCCCTTGCTTTTAGTTGTGCCTGTTCTTTTTACTCTATTTTTAGGCACAAAAACGGGACAACAAGAAACCAATAAATACGGCTCTGTACCAACAGGATAATTTGATTTTTGCTTGTAATTTGAGAAAAACATGGCAGTTTGCCCTCATTAAAAAACTATAAAGAGGGTAACATGGGTAATCTACTATTTTCACCAAGCGGACGTATTGGGCCGCAAGAGTTCACAAAAGGCATTATGATATTGGCTATTATTTCGGCCATTATTACAATCATTCCAATGTTTAGCTATTCACTCGGCACGATGTTAAGCCTTGTCAGTGTTGTTTTGCTTTTTCCACTTTTCTGCCTTTTAATTAAACGCAGTCATGACGCAGGTAAATCTGGTTGGATGAGCATTGTTTGGTTCATTCTGTATATTGTCGTTGTGGGTGTCATTAGTTACATCGCTCAAAAACTAACAATGGGCGATCTTGGAACTCAAATGGAGCAAGCCACACAGGCGGCTGCAGAAGAGGGTGATTTGGCCGCAATTATGGCTGTTGCAAAAGAATACGGTCCACAGATTGCTAAAAAGACGGCTCTGCCTTCTGCTATTGCAAGCTTGGTGGCATCTTATGCTTTTGCATTTATTCTAAATATGATTTTAAAAACCCAAAGTGGTGAGAACCAGTACGGCTAATTCGATTTCATAAATTATTGATTTTAAGCCCGCCTTTTGGCGGGCTTTTTTATGGTTGTTATGCAATGGGCCCAAATATCTTTCGGAAGTGTTTCTGCAGTACCATATCTAAGTCGTCCATAGTCGCATTTATGCCTAGCGCCTCTAGGCTCGTGACGCCGTGATCTTGTATGCCGCAAGGAATGATCCCGTCAAAATGCGAGAGGTCAGGGTTTAGATTGATCGAGATCCCGTGAAAGCTGACCCATTTACGAAGGCGTATGCCTATCGCGGCGATTTTCTCTTCGCGGCCATTTGGGCGAACAACCCAGACCCCGACACGTCCACATCGTCGCTCTGCCGTAATTTCAAACTCTGCGAGCGTATCAATTATCCATTGCTCTAAGGTGCGAACAAAAGCGCTCACATCGCGCCCGCGTTTCCTCAGGTCCAACATAACATAGGCCACTCTCTGTCCCGGCCCGTGATAGGTGAATTGCCCGCCGCGTCCGCTCTCAAACACATCAAAACGGTCAGGGTCGACAAGGTCAGACGCATTCGCACTCGTTCCTGCGGAGTATAGGGGCGGATGTTCGAGGAGCCAGATACGCTCGGACGTCTCGCCCGCGGCAATTTCCGCAGCTTCAGATTCCATTTGCGCAACTGCGTCGGGGTATGTGACGAATTCACGAGAAGCCGTCCAGCGAACATTGGATGGGGCGAAAATAGGAGAGCGTGTCATATATCCCAAATGCGCCGCCGCGCCATACAGGTCAAGCATTGGCAGAAGGATTAGTGCGTTAAAAGAGTTATTTTTACCCTTCACAAAGGCCTTCGCAGTGGCTATACCGCGCTTTCCTTAATGTGCGGCCGTGGCGGAATTGGTAGACGCGCAGCGTTGAGGTCGCTGTCCAGTAACATGGGTGGAAGTTCGAGTCTTCTCGGCCGCACCACTTTCCAGACATTGCAAAGAGCGTAAGCCTTTGAAAAGTCTCGGAAAACCTCTCTTTCCTTTACTTTCCATACGGAAACTCGCGCGATTTGCCTAACTTCTTGCCTTACAATTGGCACGACAGGAGATAGCTATATGAGGTCGATTCAGCGTCCAAATCAGTATCTAAAACTACGCAATGACATTTGGCACTATGTGCGGCGTGTCCCAAAATCAGTTCGCCACATAGATGAGCGTGTCCTGATTTACCGCTCTCTGGAAACGGATAGCCGCAAAGTAGCACGGCAGCGTCGTGACATATGCGCTGCCGCCGACGACCAGCGTTGGAGTGAGGTAACGCCCAGCCGTTTCGGGACGCCTGCACCTAATGCTGTGATGAAGGACTTACAGCAGCGGGCACAAGCGTTTGGCTTCACCTATATGCCAGTCTCTGAAATCGTCGAAAAGCTAAGCGGTGAGCAGATAGTTGACCGCGTGACGGCACTTGGCCCAATCAACGGACCTTTATCACCAAAACAGCAACGGGATGCGGATGCACTCCTCGGTCTGGCGGAAACACCAAAGGTAAAAATCAGCCAAGCGCTGGAGCTATATCTATGTGAGATTGCGCTGGACGAGCAGACAGGGAAGTCGCCTGAACAGCTTAAGACCTACACCAAGGTCAAACGCCGCGCCGTGGCGAACTTCATCAAGCTTAACGGCGATATGGATATGCTTGAGATAGGCCGCGATGAGGCGCGAACAGTTTACCGCTTTTGGGCAGACCGTGTTCAGCCCAAGGGTGACCAAAAGCCTTTGAGCGGGAGTAGCGCTAATCGTGATCTAGGAAACCTTCGTAAACTCTACCGCAGATACTTTGAACACATCGGGGATGAGAACCGCCAGAACCCTTTTCGTAATCTACGCTTTGCCTCGCCAAAGCTAAAGCAAGTGCAGCCGTTCAGTGATGATTGGGTCAGGTCGAAAATTCTCGCGCAGAACGTCTTCAAGGGACTAAACCGCGAGGCAGCTTTGCTATGTCTCGCTATGATTGAGACGGGTTGTAGGCCGAGCGAGCTGGCTAACATTGAGCCAAAGAACATTCGATTGGATGATGAAATTCCGCATATCCGTATTCGATCAAGCTCCAAACGAGCATTGAAATCGACAGCATCAGTGCGGGAAATTCCGCTTATAGGAGTCTCGCTGGAGGCAATGAAACGCGCTCCAAACGGCTTTCCACACTACCAAGACAGAGGTTATCTCTTGTCCCAAACGCTCTTAAAGGGCTTCAAAGTCAGAGAGCTTTTGCCAACGCCTAACTACCGTATTTACAGTTTTAGACATAGTTTCGAGAAGCGAATGTTGGAAGGTGGACTAGATTACGGCTTGCGATGCACTCTTATGGGCCACCGTAATCCACGCCCTGAATATGGCGATGGAGGCTCGCTTAAATACCGCCGCGATGAGATGATGAAGATAATGCATCCAGTGAGTGAGGGGCTACTCAAAGGGCTACCTTTTGACGTTTAATTTTTATTGCTCCCTTATCGGTCATGATACGTAAACGGTCGGGCGATTGCCGTGAGCTTGCTAATTTGGACAGGACTATTGTCTACTAATTGGATAAGTATTACATTAGGAATGTGTAACTTATTGATTTAGTTATCGCTTGTGCGCTTGGGTTTGAAAAGAATATGAAAATACTTATCACAATAGGAATACTTGTTTTATCGACATTGTTTTCAGCTGCTAGTTGGGCTGGTGATTACTCGTTGTCAGTGACTCGGAAAGGCCAAAACTCATACAAAGTCGATTCCAAACAGGTCTATGTTCATACTAAGTACTGCTACGAATACGTTTACTATGACGATGCAGTATTGCGTATGGATGGACGTAAAGGCACGATCGTTTTTAGTGATGGAGAAGACTGTCAAGTCGACGGTGTATTTGAGCTGCTAGATCAAAATCCGGGAAATTACGACGTAAATATCTCTCATGAAGAAGATGATTGGTATGAGGTTTACGCGCAGGATTTGTTCATTAAAACGAGCGGGTGCCTAAGTCTTGCTTTGGGTGAAGATGCCATTTTAAAGTTGTCGGATGGTCAAAATGGCACTCTCTATACTGAGAGTGGAACCTGTATAGTTGAGGGTGTTTTTTCTCAAATGAGACTTTAAACTTAATTTTGTAACCTTCGCATTATCGCCGCTCTGCGGCGAGTCCAACGCCCCAGCCTCCGCTCGTGTGGGCGGCTCCGACAGGCGCGTCGGCCCTTCAACATTCTTTGGAGTTTTCGATGGTTATGTGCTTAGGTGAAGGAAGTCATAAGGAGTAATAAAATGGCATTTATTGAACGTTCCAGCAAACTCGACACGGGTAACGAGATCGACCAAATGAAGGTTGTTTCGGAAGGCTTCGTTTTATTTCGCCTCTTGAAATCCGACGACGGCTACGTGCTAATGACTGCTACGGCTGATGAAGACGATAAAAGCTATCGATGCTACAATAATTTGGAAAAACTTGTTGCAGAGGCCTCTAAAGTTTTTGGTCGAGGCGAACATAAAACTGACAAAAATGACCGTCCATACTTTGAAATTAGAAATGTTACGCACCCCGCAACCGTACGCAATTTATCGAATAGGGTATGTGAAAACTTAAACCTGGAGCCTTGCGAAACTATGTGGGCTGACGAAGAAATGCGTCAATTATACGAAGACTTTAGCCTTGGCGATGGAGAGAAAGTATATCTAAGCGACGGTATGTATATTGATCAAAATGGCAATCTATCCGATGGGTGATTTTGAAGATGTCTTCGGCGCGGGCGCAGATGCAGACAGTATTATTGACGGCTATAGCAACGATTATAATCGGGCAAGCCACGTCGAGAAAGCAAATTGGTTTGGCAGCGCATCTGCCGAAAAAATTGAGACTGCTATTGCAAAGGATGAATTTGATATCTGGTGTAAAAAAGTCACCCGTCAAGGTGGCAAACGTGGGCCTCGTTTTTCGAGCTATTCAGAACTTGAGATTTGGGACAAGACTAACAAACGAGAGCATGTAAGACGTCGAACACCAACTAGCGGTTTTCAAGTTTTTTATTTAGATTAGAAATGAAGGGATTAAGAAAGAAAAGAGCTTTAGCAAGATAAAGCGAACCGCCCTTTTGGGGGCACTTCGACGCTAAAGCTCTGTTTTTGCTACGCGAGTTGGGGTGTCACGTTTTAGATAACTCATGTGCGATGCCTCCAAAGTAGCTCTATCCCGCTAATACCTAGAACCTCCCTTTTCCTTGTAATTTCCAAACGGCTTCCTTCGAGACAAAAGCCCCTATTTTACCCGATTATGGGCGAATGACGAATGAAGATGATTTCCGCCTAAGAGCCAAAGCCCGTAAGTCCAGCAGCCGAGGCGCGGAGGTCAATATCCCCGCCAGCTATAAGGGGTTTTTCCAAGAGGCCCGCATTGCGCTTGTGAAAGGCAAGGCCGTTTCTGGACGGCGGACACTAACGAAGCCCGCAACACCCCGCACAGGACGGTTTAACGCCAGAGGCCGAGGCCGTGCCGCCTTGGAGAGAGGCATAGGCCCGAAGCAAGGCTGGCGTGTTCACCGCGCCACAGGAGACCGCTACCGCGCTCGCCGCGCCATCGTCAAAGTACGCGTGGTGAAGCTGCGCAACGCCAAGTCCTCCGTCTCGCGCGGGCACTTGGCTTACCTCCAACGCGAAGGCGCAGGTGTGGAGCGAGACGAGGGTTTAGATGGCTCGTCGGAGTTGATCCCAACGCGCGGTCAGCTCTACGGCCCAGAGGACGGCGTTGAGGTTGACGGGCGAGATTTTGTCGCTC
>Ga0209185_1002874_pt1 | contig 10889 bp, 9 predicted proteins | sample SidtaG_2_FD_187425 | JGI IMG/M metagenome (GOLD analysis project Ga0209185, IMG submission 187425) | Marine algal microbial communities from Sidmouth, United Kingdom - Sidmouth_Asex2 metaG (SPAdes) (version 2) | ecosystem: Host-associated > Algae > Red algae > Unclassified | place: Sidmouth... | reverse complement strand
TTGTCGACGGCGGCATCGATTGTGTCTGCTCACGCTAGCGAACGAGCTGCACCTCTTGGCGGTAGTCACGTCAGTCGACGAGCAGCGCCTCGGCGTCGCCACGAAATCGAGAAGACGTCGGCAACCAGATCAGCCTGGGCCTGAAGACCGAAACCGGCGCCGCGGCCATGGCCGAGCTGCTTGCCAGAACGACCAAAGCCGGCCCTTGCGGACCGGCTTGTTTCTTTGCTAAGACACCTGCTGAGCAATTAGAGTGGTACGGCCCATTCGACCGTGGTGCCGGCCCCGGGTGCTGACGTCACGGTGGCCTGGCCGCTGAGGGACGCCGCCCGGTGGGTGATGCTTGCAAGCCCGTTGCCGCATAGGTTCTGTCCGGTCGAAGCTGCTGGGGTGCTCGAGACGAATCCGTTGCCGTCGTCTTCGATTCTGAGATACAGCTCGGCAGCGTTAGCGGCGACGGCAATCCGAACGGCAGTCGGGTTGGCGTGCTTGACGATATTGGTGACGGCTTCGCGCATAGTGGCCAGCAGCTCCGACACCAGGTGAGCTGGCAGTTCGTCGATAGGTCCATCGAGACTCACCTCGGGTTCAAACCCGAGTGGGTCTTTGAGATCTGCTGCTATTGCCAAGATCTCTCCGCGAACGCCTTTGCCCCAGTCGGTGGTGGACCGAATTCCAAAGACCGCGGTGCGGATCTCCTTGATGGCCTGGTCGATCTCGTCGATTGCATCGGTGAGCCGAGCCTTGGCGGTCGGTTCGGAGACGTGGGGGATCGTGGCCTGCACCGACATACCGGTGGCGAACAGCCGGCCGATTACCTTGTCGTGCATGTCACGCCCGATGCGCTCCCGATCCTCGAACAAGTCCAGACGGTGTTGGGTGATTTGATTCTCGGCGAGCTCTATAGCTACCGCGGCAGCGGAGGCAAACTGCTCTATCGCAGTAACGTCGCCTTGGTCGAAGGGTTCTGCGTCGCCGCTACGCACCAGCGATAGGACACCGAAGATGTCATCGACGCCGTGTAGTGGTGCAAGCACGATTGATCGAGCGTGACGTTCGCCGACCACCGACAAATTCTCGGCCGAGAGTCGAGGGTCGTGGTAATCCGTCAAGTCAGCGTTTCCGTTGGCATACACCTCGGCGATGACGCCCTGTGATTTGCGGAAGGTGAGTCGCGACTTCAGATCGTCGTTGAGGCCAACAGAGGCTTCGATACTTAGTTCGTCGTCGTCGCCGCCGTCTGGAGTCAGAATCATGGTGGCGGACGCATCGAGCGTCTCGTGTGCGCGCTCACAGATCAACTGAATACCTTCGAGTCGCGTTGCACCCCGCAGCATGGCAAGACGCACATCGGAAAGAGCACTGCTCAGCGCCTCTTGGCGGGCCCGGACGGACGCGGCTTCTACACGTTCGGTCATGTCGCGGACCAAGGCAACCATGACCCGTTCCGGGCTCGATGCGCTAGCTGGCGGATAGTTGATGATCACTTCGACGGCGACGTCGCGACCGTCTTTGCGGCGGTGAACCGTGTTGAATCGCAGTCGCGAAAGTTCGCCATCGACCAACGGCGCAATGATGTCCCGGAAGGAGGTGCGGGTGAACTCTGGCTTGATATGAAGTGGTGTCATGGTCAGCAGATCGGCGCGGCTGTAGCCGGTCTGGTCAATGGCGCCCTGGTTGACGTAGGAGAATCGCATCTCGTCGTCCGGGTGAAACATGAACACGCCGTCGTGGGTTGCGTCGATTGTCGATTGAATCGCTCGGGCGCGAGCTTCGGCCTTGGCCCGGTCCGAAACGTCGCGAACCGCAGCAATGATCCGAAGCTGACCTTGGACATTGAGCGGCGACAGGCTTACTTCGACCGGAAACTGGGTGCCGTCGGCGCGCTGTGCCCATAACTCGAGCCCTGATCCCATGGTGCGGACTTCTGGTGCAGCGCGAAACCGAGTGCGATGAGCAGTATGGGCCTGAGCGAATCGTTGCGGTAGCAGTATCTCGACTGGGCGGCCGAGCAGCTCGGCACGGTCATGACCAAAGATTGCCTCGGTCTGGCTGTTGACCAACTCGATCAGGCCCCGCTCGTCGGTCATCACGAGTGCGTCGGGTGAGGCTTCGACCATGGCCCATGCCATCTTGAGATCGGCACCGTTGCTGAGCGCGAGTGCGTCTTCGGAGTCCGATGGTTGGAGTGAAAGGGTCTGATCGTGCATCAGTTCGCAGCCACAACGCTCAAACCGTCGGCCTCGCTGCACAGCATCGGCACCAACGGTGCGGGGCCCGCCTGCGCAGCCCGGACTGCGGGCTGGCAAACCCCGGCTTCAGATTGGCAATCGGCGAGGATGACCGGGTGACGATTGCTCGCATCTGAATCGCACGCATCTAGTGGCGACGCACTACCTGCAACGCGCGCCTGCACACTGGTGAAACCGTCGCTGTCCATACCCACCTCTCCGTTCCTGCCCCAGCCTAAACGGATAATCCGAATCAAGAGTATGGCTTAAGGAGACGTGGATTGCAAGGCTAGTTGAGACAGCTAGTGCCGCAGTCGGCGACGACGGTGTTTGAGCGTGCGGTGATGAATGGTCGTGAGTCGTGTCGCATGTAGTGCTCAGCAGTGTCCCAATTTATTGGTGCGACCGACAACCACTCTCGAACTCTCTGCCCGCTTGATTGTCGCGATTCGCGTCGCCCGCTAATGAAACGACAGCTCCACCGGCGAGATGAACCCGGGAGGTTTGGTCGCAACTACGGAGCAGCGGACTTCGTCTAAAACGGTTTCAGCGGTATTTCCTATGACCAAGCCGGGCACACCGGTTCGGCCAACCGTTCCTATGACCAGCAGATTGATCTGCTTCTTGGCGATCACTTCAGTCACAACGCGTGCTGGGTCGCCCTTCTGGACATGTATCTGCCAAGGTGCAGCCTCAATATCGGAAGCGGTGAGCAGTTCGCCAACTGCTCGGCGCTGCCTTGCCTCCTCGTTGGTTAAGAGTTGTTCGAGCTCCGATTCGGGGATCTGCACGAACGCAGACGACCGCAACGCTGACTCGCCAAAGAGCTGCCATGCAGCGACGACGTGCAGCTCGCCACCCGAACTACTGACCAGGTTTGCTGCGATCTCGAGAATCGAACGGTTCAATTCGAGCTCATCGGGATCAGGATGTATCGCCGCAAGCACCCGTTGGGTGCGGGCTCTTGTCGGACGAATCACCCACACCGGGCAAGGGCACATGCGCAATAGCCGTTTGATTGCGGCGCGATATTGAGAGCCTTCGTCGGTGGTGACGACCACCAAGTCATGGCCACCCTGTAGTACCTGTTCGATGATGGCTAGCCCAGGACGGCCATATCGAACAACAGTCTCGGCGCCGAAGTCACCGGTGTTGGCTGCGCACTTGGCAAGCTTTACTAGCAGCAGGTCCTCTTCGGCTGCGAGAACCGCGCGCGTGTGCTCGGCGCCGCGGATTGCTCGCTGGATTCTCGACGGTTCGTCCACGATGCCGAACAAGGTGACGGACGCTTCATTCCGGCGTGCAAGCTCAACTAACCGCTCGATCGCGGCGGGGTTTTCCTTGTCGCCGAGCGGGCTGAACAATATGTTGTTGAATTGGCTCTTGCCGACACCTTCATCCTTCGGTAGCGCGTGGCTTGCAACACCGGGCAACGGGCTCATCGCCCAGCGTTGGCTTCGTTTAGGTGACGATGTGTCACGCCTCCGCTGCGGTCCTTGCAGTCGCCGTAGGCGTGGACAAGCTGGGCAACATCCAGACGATGCCTGGCGGGGAGAGCGGCCATATGAGAGTCGAGCTCATTGAGGTGTTGGACGTCTTGTTGTTCAGGCATCGCTGCATCCCGGACGGCGGGCATGTCTCCAACGAGTGACTGCATGAGTTTCTCCAAATATGGACCGAAACCCATCAGAGCAAAGGATGCCTCTATGGCCTAGGGACCAAGGTCAACTCTGCCGATAGCGGTACTCAAGAACCACTCCCCCTGTTCGTCATGTCATCGCCGGGCGCGTCGTACTCGTGGCCGCGGGCAACCCGTGCAGAAACTGAAGGGCAAAGGGCCTTTACTGGGACCTTTGCCCCTGGGCCGCTGTTCGAGCGGTACGTACACAGGAGCTATGGAATCCGATCGACCCGCTCCTACTGCCGCTACTACTGCGAACGCTTCAACGGCCCTCACCGGCGACCCCGGGCCCGACCGAATCATGCAGCCAGCCTCCAACGAGAGCATGCACAAGAACAGCTGCGGGCCGTACCTGCTGAGCGTCGGAGCACATCGGTGAAGGTCTTAGTCACTGGGGGCCGAGGTTTCATCGGCTCGGCGGTTGTCAGACGGTTGATCTCCCATACGTCCCATCACGTGATTAACGTGGACAGGTTGAGCTATGCCTCGACAGAAGGCTGCGTAGCAAGTGTGGCCGACAGCCCGCGTTACGTGTTTGAGCACGCCGACATCTGCGATGCTGACCGTATGGCTGAGATCTTTGCGGCAAACAAGCCGGAAGTGGTCATGCATCTGGCCGCAGAGTCACACGTCGATCGGTCGATCGACGGCCCAGGAGAGTTCGTCCGTACCAACCTGACGGGCACCTATACATTATTGGAGTTAGCGCGCAGTCACTCGGTGAGTCTGTTCCACCATGTCAGCACCGACGAGGTGTTTGGCTCGCTGCAGCTGGCTGACAGCTCTTTCACTGAGTCATCACCCTATAAGCCGCAATCTCCCTATGCGGCCACCAAGGCCGGAGCCGACCATTTGGTCCGCTCGTGGTGCGAGACGTACGAATTGCCAACCGTGATCACCAACTGCTCAAACAACTACGGACCATTTCATTTCCCCGAAAAACTGATCCCACTGATGGTGCTCAGAGCACTCGCGGGCGAAACTCTGCCCGTGTACGGAACGGGCGCCAACGTCCGGGATTGGCTTCACGTCGATGATCACGCACGAGCGCTCGTCTCGGTTCTCGAAGACGGTCGTGCTGGTCAAACGTACAACGTTGGTGGAAATGCCGAGCGTTCGAACCTCGAGGTAGTGCAGGCCATTTGTGACCTCGTCGATGCGTTTGGGGTGCCGCTCGGCACCGGACGAACCCGGCGAGAGCTCATCCGGTTCGTGAGCGATCGCCCCGGACATGATTTTCGCTACGCCGTCGACTCATCGAAGATCACTGCCGAACTGGGCTGGTCTCCGACGAGGACATTCGAAGAGGGACTGAGAGAGACCGTGCGCTGGTACATGGCGAACGAATGGTGGTGGCGACCGCTTTACGAAGGCCAGGCCACCACCCGTCGTGGCCTGGCGGTCCAGCAGACACAGCGAATGGGAGCGTCGAGATGAGCTTGAAGAAGTTTCGGCCAGACCTCGCGAGTGCGTCACCCGGATCGTTGCTACAGGTCGAGCCGACCGAACTGAGCGATGTGCTCGAGATCACGCCGATGAGGTTCGCCGACGACCGAGGTTGGTTTTCCGAGGCATGGAACCAGGATCGGTTCGCCGAATTCGGGCTGCGCTATGACTGGGTTCAGGACAACGAGTCGCTATCAGCGCAGGCGGGCACCTTGCGAGGCATCCACTTCCAAATCGAACCTGCGGCACAGGACAAGCTCGTGCGCTGCGTAGCGGGCCGAATCTTCGATGTCGCAGTCGATCTTCGCCGTGGTTCTGCGACGTTCGGCCGGTGGGTCGGACGAGAACTCAGCGACGAACTCGGTAATCAACTCCTCATACCGAAGGGCTTCGGCCACGGGTTTGTCACCCTTGTTGCCGGATGCCGGGTTCTCTACAAGACTACGGCTCCGTACGCGGCCGAGCACGACTGTGCGATCGCATGGGACGACCCGTCGCTGGCTATTGGATGGCCTGTCGATCGGAGTGCCATTACCCTCTCCAGCAAGGATAAGGCTGCACCAACGCTAGCCGGTTCGCCGATGCTCTTCGACTGATCCATTTGCTCTGAGCCGCTTTCACTAGAGGAGGTAGGCGGCAACGGTCGTGCGCAGGGTCTCACGAAAGTTCGGCAGCGGCGCATAACCACTAGCGACATACAACTGGTTCGACAGCGCCGAATTCGACGGGCGCCGTGCTGGCCGGGGTGGCGACAGATCCGCCGTGCAGATCGGCGAGACGCGATCCGGGTCCTCCCCGGCCGCAGCCAGGACTGCTCGAGCGAATTCAAACCACGAGACGGTCTCGGCGTTCGTGACATGCACAAGCCCTGCGTGTCGAGCCACCGCAAGCTGTCGCAGCGCCTTGGCGAGGTCGGAGGTGAAGGTCGGATTCCCACGTTGGTCGCAGACGAAGCGCAGTTCGGGAATCTTCTTGGACAGCGAAAGGATCGTGGCAACCATGTTGTTGCCGTGTTCGCTGCACAGCCACGACGTTCGCACGATGGTTGCATCCTGCCCCGCAGCGAGTTCACCTGCCAGCTTCGAGCGCCCGTAGACACCGAGTGGATTCGTTTGGTCGGTTTCGACGTAGGCGGTCGTTTTGGTGCCGTCAAATACGTAGTCAGTCGACAATTGAACAAGGTGCGCCCCGACGCTCGCTGACGCGACGGCGAGTGTTGCGACTGCCCGATGGTTGACCGTGTCGGCTCGAACAGGATCAGTCTCGCAATCGTCAACGGCTGCCCATGCCGCACAGTTGATGATGATGTCGGGTTGGCTCTGCTCGACAACTCCGAATACCGCTGCGCTGTCCGTCACGTCGAGTTCTGCCCGGCCGAGCGAAACGACATCATCCCCATGGCTCTGGCACAGTCGCACGACGTCGACACCGAGCTGTCCACCGCTCCCGGTAACCAGGACTCTCATGGACACACACCGGCATCAGCCCAACGCAAAACACGTAGGGCTCGAAGCGTGTTCCATCGACTCGGACCACCGGTCGGTTCTATGTCGAACCAGAGCGCGAGGCCGAAATGGCGCAACAGTCGAAGGGAATAGGCCCTCGAGGTCCACGAGACATCGCCGCATATCGTCTGGTCTGATTTTTCCATGTTGGTATTAGGCCTTCGAGATTGGTTTGCGAACGGGCGCCATAGAGCCCAGCTGGTCGTCAGCTCCGGTAGGAGGCTTGGCGTCAAGATCGGTCAGCTGGACCCCGGGCATGGAAACGCCGGATCGAAACCGCCCGTGATGTTGGCTACAGATTCACCCCACTTGCTGCAGCATCGCCCGAAGACTCGGGCGGCAACTTTGGCACCAAATAGTCATTCAACAAACGTTCGCCAGCAGCGACCCTGGCGATCGTCGCGATCAGGGGAAAGTCTTTGATCTGTTTCAACAGCAACGCCGCTGCTCCAGCCTGCGCTGCCTCGACAGGACCCCACTCCACTGCGACTCCCGCGGTAATGATCACGCAAGCAACGTCTGGTGCCAGCACCGCCAATTGGCGACACACGTCGAGGCCGTCGCCCTCGCCGATATGGCCATCGACCAACGCAACCCGAGGACCGAGACGTTCGATTTCGGTGACGGCCCGTGTCACATCATCAGTAGAGCCCACAACGACAAACCCCGCTGTGCTGTCGACAAGATCGATCAGCTGAAGTCTCACGAAATCGTGGTCATCAACGACATACACCGTCACATCATCAGAAGAGCTCACATGTCTTGTCCAATACCGGACTGGTCAGCGAATTTGCCCACTTGCCCACGGTGAGCACGTTCGGTCGTAGTGACCAGGGTCAAAGGGCCCTTCAGCGAAATCAGCCAGCAGGCTTCACGACAAATTGCTTGCACGACGGCCTTCGCATTGAAAAATAAGCCCCGCCGCAATTGCCCCGAGCCCAACAACGAGGATCAGCGCCGAGTCAACCCCGGTCATTGGGAGATCGCCTTCTGCTTCATCGTCGGTTCCAGCATCTCCGGCATCAGTGGTGTCATCGGCGCTGGCTTGAATCAAGATGATCCGACTGGCGTCGGGGCCGTAGTCGGCTTCGCTGATGGTGCCCCCGAGCGGGCCTTCGATGAAGTCAGCGAGGGCCTGTTGGTACACGATGCCCACCTGACTGAAATCGAGGTCAGTCAGTGGGTAACAGTCGCCCCCGTTGGCAAGAAAATTTACCGTGGCGAGAGTTACGGGATCTCCGGGCACTACGTCGCCATCAGCCACGATTCGTGTGCCGTCATCAAGCGTGAGGTCAATCACCCGTGAACCTGGGTCGCCAATAAGTGCGCAATCACCTTCATGATCGATCTGTCGGCCGGGGTTGCGGGGATCGACAGTCGCGGTGAATCCTGCGACCTGAGCGAATCGGCCTTCGGCTTCGGGAAGCCCGGACGCTGCGTTCTCGAGCAGGTCCTTGAGCGTGTCCCGCGGTACCTCTCCGGTCACGACGAAGTTACCAAACGGCGCGATATCAAAGGTGTCGGCTTCAGTAATCTCCCCGGCGGAAATGACCGCATCATTGCGAATCCCGCCACCGTTCGCAACGGCGATGACGGGCAGAGGTGCGCCGAAGTCCTCGGCGCGCTCAGCGCCTGCATTGAGGATCGAGTCCGCAAGTAACTGGCCTTCGTTCGTGCTCATCGTTCGCACCGAAGTTCGCCGCCCGTCGAGGTCAACCTGGCTCGTGCCGATGACATTGGCGTTCAGGGTTTCGACGGCCTCGGCGAGAGGCTCGATCACCCGTGACTCAACGTCTGGGTCGGGGTCACCGTCAGGTGGTACACCGATAGCGGATCCGACAATGTCGGTGACGTTGCCATCGGCATCGAAGGTCACATCGAGTTGTCCAACACACCGATATCCACCAGGACCCGTCACGGTTGGAATCTCGCCGATCATGAGGGGATACGGTGCGGCGGCATCTTCCTCGGGCAGGCAGGTATCGCCGTCGTTCTTGAGCAGCTCGTCGCCGCCGCCAGCAACGACCACATCGATGCCGACAAGTAGCGGAACGAGTTCCTGGTCTTGGGCCAGACCTTGCAAGTGGCTGATCAGAATGATCTTGTTCACGCCCTGGTCTTCGAGCGCTGCCGCTTCGGCGTTCACCACTGCGGCCACGTCGCCACTGATCGTGACACCGCGCGGACTTGAGATGTTCGAAAGTCTCGGTGTGATGGCTCCGATAACACCGATGCTCGTGTTCCCAACGTCGACTATCGTCGACGAAGCTATCCGGCCTTCGTCGACCAGCGCTTGCAGCCCGGGCTCGCCGCTGAAGTCGGCGTTGGCACTCAGGAACGGGACTGCAGGATCGAACCCCGAAACGAACGCCTGGGTCACATCGGGACCAAGATCGAAGTCATGGTTCCCGAGCGCCATGGCGTCGTACAGACCGTTGAGCGCGAGCGTGTCGTAGTACGGCGGACCCTTGTCCAGGCTGGCGTTGAGTTCCTTTGACGCCAAGAAGTTGTCGCCAGAAGTGAGTGTGATCACGCCGTTGGTCGTCACGTTGGCTTGTAGCTCTTTGACAACGGCGACGAACCGGGCAATCCCGGGATCCCCGCTATCGGCATCCGGCAGTATGTTCGATTCGCCGTCGTTGTTGTGCAAGATCGTGATCGTCACCTCATCTCCTTGTGCAAGCGCCACGGGCGATCCCAGTACGAGCGAGAACACCATCAGGCCTAGCGCAACGAACAGTCCAACAATGCGTTGTTTCAATCTCATGTTTCCTCCAGAAGCCGACGTGAGCCAAAGCTAACTGCGGCCCTTTTGCCGCTCTAGGGACCTTGGTAACTACCTTCGCAACGCTGAGGGTCCCGAGTAGATGGTCGGTGACGTCGCTGGTGGCAGGGCCGCGTCATGAAAGTCCACCGGGCGCACGACGACCCGTTCCTTGACCTCGCCCCAAGGGCACTCGTCGGTTTGGCTACGTCAAGCGGCTCTGCCCACGCTTGCCCGCCCAGTTGATGCGTCAAGCTTCGTGCCGCAACCGGCAACACATGGTTACCGCTATCGCTCCAACCAGGACATCGGCTGTGTAACCGCACCGTGGCTCGTGATGTCCATGAATTCACGCTGACCTGGCAGATTCCCGACGCAGAACCTTGCACGTGCATGTGGCTTTGGTCCCTACAGGCGGTGGTGTAGCGCGCAGATGATCGTGACGTACCGGAACGAGAGTTTGTCTGCTCTGGGGTGAGGGCGCCACATGTTTCACGATCGAACCGACGCTGGCAGGCAACTCGGCAGAAGACTGAGCGAACTGAACAAGGGTGGCGAAGCTGTCGTTGTGGTGGGGCTGCCTCGGGGAGGTGTGCCCGTAGCGTTCGAGGTTGCGAGGGAGCTATCTGCGCCTCTCGATGTGATCTTGGTGCGCAAACTCGGCGTGCCGTTCCAACCCGAACTCGGAATGGGTGCCATCGGCGAAAACGGTGTGCGGGTGCTGAATGACGAGATCGTGAAGGCGGCGCAGGTCAATGAGGGGCAGATCGCGACGATTGAGTCTCGAGAGCGCAATGAACTCGAGCGGCGCGCCAGACGCTACCGGGCGGGTCGGATACGCACGCCGCTATCGGGTCGAGTGGTGGTGGTGGTCGACGATGGGGTCGCGACAGGTTCGACGGCAAAGGCGGCGTGCGAGGTCGCGAGAGCTGAAGGAGCCAAACGAATCATCCTGGCGGTTCCGGTAGCGCCGCTGGACTGGGCGAACCGCCTGGCGGGAGCCGCTGACGAGTTCATTTCGCTGGCGACTCCGTCAGACTTCGTCGGGGTCGGTCAGTTCTTTCGAGACTTCACCCGGACCAGCGATGATGCCGTGATTCGGTGTCTCGATGCAGCTCACGAAGCTCGGTCCGGTCGTAGCGCTGCCACTACCGGCGAGCAGATCGAGGTGCACACTGGCCACGGGCCCCTTCGAGGACACTTGAACGTCCCCGCCACTCCAGTAGCGCTGGTGGTGTTCGCACACGGAAGCGGGAGCAGCC
>Ga0209185_1002872_pt1 | contig 10893 bp, 8 predicted proteins | sample SidtaG_2_FD_187425 | JGI IMG/M metagenome (GOLD analysis project Ga0209185, IMG submission 187425) | Marine algal microbial communities from Sidmouth, United Kingdom - Sidmouth_Asex2 metaG (SPAdes) (version 2) | ecosystem: Host-associated > Algae > Red algae > Unclassified | place: Sidmouth... | reverse complement strand
GTAATAATTCGCTTCGCTCATTATTGAACATCGTTTGCAAAAAATTACAAAAAAATTCCGCAAAAAAAGTAATAAAAAAATCAGGATGCTTTGATGGGTAATTAGTTAATTGTAGATTACTTCCACACCATAGTTAAAAGTACGAACACAGAATGAACACAATAGAAGCACTCCTACAATCCATCAACTTAGAGGAAATCGAAGAAAACATTTTTAGAGGAACAAGCCACGACGTCGGATCTCCCCACGTATTTGGCGGACAAGTATTATCACAAGCCCTACACGCCGCCATCTTGACCGTTCCCAAAGACCGCTTCGTCCATTCCCTACACGCCTACTTCATCCTACCAGGCGATTTAGAACGCCCCATCGTTTTTCAAGTAGAACGCTTGCGGAATGGAGGCAGCTTCACCACCCGTCGAGTGACCGCCATCCAAAATGGAAAAGCCATCTTCAATTTTGCAGCCTCTTTTCAGGTCGATACAGAGGGATATGACCATCAAATCGAAATACCTGATGTTCCCAGCCCCGATACATTACAAAGCGACCAAGACCTCTTAAAAGCCTTTAAATCGCAACTTCCCAAACAGTTCCAGAGATTCATCCGCCCACTTCCCATAGAATTTCGCCCAGTCAATCCATTTATCTTTATTACACCCGAAAAACAAGAGCCGATTCGGTACGTTTGGATGAAAGCAAAAGGCGATGTTCCCAACATCAGAAGCATCCACCAACGGATTTTGGCCTATGCTTCCGACTACAACCTACTGACCACCGCCATTCAACCCCACCAACACAAGACATCTTTTACGAAATTACAAATTGCGAGCCTAGACCATGCAATGTGGTTTCACCGAGATTTTAAGATTGACGAGTGGTTATTGTATGCGATAGACAGCCCAAGTGCGTCCAGTTCAAGAGGATTCACACGAGGCAATATTTACAAACAAGACGGCACCTTGGTCGCTTCCGTCGTCCAAGAAGGTTTGATGCGCCAAAAACGAGATAGAAAGAAGAAGGAAGACGATGAGAAAGGAAGCTAAGGGTGTAGATTTGTATCTCCTAAACAAAGAAAGCCAATAATGTTATTGGCTTTCTTTGTTTGTATAAAAAAACAAAATCCATAGCTTAGGGAACTATGGGAATAACAGTCAAAAAAAACGGAAGCAAATTTAATCCATCCGTCAAACGATTTTTTGATGAGGCAAAACCTGGCGACACTTACTATTTTGAAGAAATCAAAGTCGTCGGCCCAGACAACAAAAAACGAACCCTCCCCACCATCATCTACCGCATCATTTAAATTTCCTTAACCGCAATAGCTTCTGAATCACTATTGCGGTTTTTTCTTTTTTTGGAGAGAACGGTGGGTTGCTTCGTCGGCACGCATGGTCCCGCTGTCCGTTCTTATGGCAAATAAGACGTATCTGTTAAGGATACAACCAAACGTGACTGTACGGACAAGGCATGCCTTGTCCCAACAATATAAAACACAGAAACTACTTGCCATACCACTATCATCGGGTCTATTTTGAAAGGACAGGATTTCTATTGCCTGAAACCAAGCGTTCTGTCCTTAAAAATTTAGACCTGATAGAAACGGTATGCTAAAAAAGAGGGGCTAAAAAATTTTGGGTAGGCTTTTAGCATAATAGTGGATAGCAGGCCCATGCTTTGCGATGAAAGACAAACTTTTCTCTCCTAAAAAAATATATTAAATATAAAATAAATATTATTTTTGTAACATATAAAATAAACTGACCAAATCCCTCAGAATTTCACGACTTAAAGTTAGGAATCTGATTAGTTAAATATAAAATTAAGTAAATTATTATATATAAAATAATTTCAAAGCCCAAATCATTGCATTTATTGGTGGATGGAGACCCAAAAAGTTCAATTACTAAATTTCATGAGCGACTCGGCATGAGATTAGTGTGATTTTCCTATTTTGAAAACGGAAATTGGAAATCGAGTGGCGTATGCTCGCTCATTTTTCACCTCACAATCAGTTTTTGCCAAAAAAAACAAAAAAGCTGCGAAAGAAGTGACAAATCTGGCGAAAGAAATTCATTTATTACTGAAATAACACATATAAAAATATCATATTCAAAAAGAGTGATAAAAACAAGACGAACCAATCAATTTTTGACCGAAAAAACGGGAAAGAAAAAAAAGAGAGCCTTTGACAACCAAAAATCAGAAGGTGGCAAAAAATCACTCGACAAAAAAAGAGATTTTTGCCGAAAAAAACTTGAATCTAAACGCAAAGTGATACAACCCAACACTTGAAAAAAAATTTATATTCGTCTTGGTGAAGCCATCACCGAAAATCATGATGTTTTGCCTCAAAGGAGCATTGGCTCGAATTTTTTTGAGGCAAACACCAGACTCATCGAAAAAGCCACCATCGACACCCACGAAAAAACGGAAAAATAAATCGCTTTTCGACATTTTTCGAAATGTGCAATCCATTTTGGGGATAAATTTGCGATTTAAGGCGGTTTTTAGCCGTTTTACGCCGTTTTTTTGCAGAAATCGTACAAAACTACCAAAAGGGGGGAAAAGTCTTTAAAATGCCCCTTAAAATCAAACCCTCCCCAAATTTATTCTGGTGAGGGTTTTTTGATGCTCCAACCTCACGGCAAAAAACAGCATTCGAGAACGAACAGACAAATATCAAAAATTCAACATTTGTTTATTTATTTTACTTTTTATAAAAAAGAACTTTGCGCTGACAATGAAATATGCTACCTGTTTTGAAACTAAGGTTTCTCCAAAAAAGCATTTTCTGAGGCAAAAAAAAAATCGAGTGAAACGAGAAATATAAAATTTTTTAAAAAATCAACAACAACAAAATCGCATGCGCCTAAATTATTGTTGTTGTATTTTTAAAGTATTATTGTAGTATTATTAGGGGCTTTTAAAAAAATCTTTAAAACGCCCTTGAAAAAGGAGATTTGTGTACCTAACTCCTACAAATTGAATACCTAACTCCTACAAATTGAATACCTAACTCCTACAAATTGAATACCTAACTCCTACAAATTGAATACCTAACTCCTACAAATTGAATACCTAACTCCTACAAAATGAATACCACTAACTCCTACAAAATGAATACCACTAACTCCTACAAAATGAATACCACTAACTCCTACAAAATGAATACCACTAAAACCTACAAAATGAATACCACTAAACAAAAACAATCACTTTCTTAATAATGATTGTTTTTTTATTAATTTTACACAATAATAATAATTTTACATATATAATATCTATGAAAAAACACTTTACACCACAGACTAAAAGCCATTTAATTGCTCAATCAAGACAATTAGTAGAAGCTAGGTATAATTTCACTTTATGGGAAATGAGGTTATTTATTGAAGTATTAGAACAGATAAAAAAAGAAGATGAGGAACTAAAAAGATATAGGGTATACTATAAGGATTTGATAAGAGAGTATGGAGAAAATAAGAAAGATTATAAATATATCAGAAAGGCATCAATAAGGCTGTTAAGGAAGGTTGCACACTTTGATTATGTTAATGAAAAGGGGCAGGAAAGAACCTATCATACGGTTCTATTTACGGGAGCAGATACACCCAGAAATTGGCAAGATGAAGAAGAGGATATGTTCATTGATTTTGCAGTTAATGGGGACTTAAAAGAACAACTGATACAGCTAAAAAGTAATTATTTATTATATGATAAAAGACATATTTTAAGATTAAAAAGCAAATTTTCAGTAAGAATATACCAATTATTAAAGAGCCATGAAAGAGAAGCAAAGGATACTGTAATCGTGGAATATGAAGTGAAAATACTTAGAGAAATGTTGCTTGTAGATGAAGATGGAAATCCAAATAATCAATACAAAGATTATCATTTATTCAAAAAAAGAGTGCTGCTTCAAGCACAAAAAGAACTCAAAGAACATACAGATATAGCCTTTAGTTTTGATGAAATTAAAAAGGGTAGACGTATTGATAGGATAAGGTTTTTTGTAAAAAAGAACCGCAAAAAAGGCAAGAAAAACGAGGTCAAACAATTAGATTTAGAGCTACAAGAACCAATAAAAAAGCACGTAGAAACAATTGTAAAAAGATTACAATCCCCCATACCAAAAGCACCACAGCCACAGCCTGTTGCTATAAAAAAACCAGCATATAACGACCCAATATACACTAATCCAGCCTATCAAGAATTGATAGCGATTGGAATTTCACAACCTAAAGCGTTAGAACTTGCACAAAAACATGAATGTAATTTTGTGCTTAAAACGATAAGCCGAGCCAACCAAATACACCAAGAAGTACCTAAAAAAAACGTACAAGGTTTTATTATTACTTGCATTGAACAAGGCACGTATAAAGCACAGATTGAGTACGAAGAGCAGCAAAAAGCAATAAGAATAAAAGAGCAAGAAAAGAAGGACAACATAAAATATAATCACGAGAAAATTATGGTCCACTACAATGAATTTGAAATAATAAAAAAGGCAAAGATTGAGGAATTAAAAGCACAATTGACTGAAGAAGAAAAGCAAACAATCATTACTTGCACAAAGAAAAATTATAAAATTTCTGCAGGAAACAAAACAGAAAAAGACTTAATGGATAGTATATTTTTTGGATATGGAATAGAGGAATATTTTAAAGGAACGGAGAAATTCCCACGAATAGAGAGGGATTTTTTCTACTACATGGAAAAGATATATGATGTTAAATGCTATAGGAATGAGACAACAAGGAACTTTGAACTAAAACCTTAAAAAACACTTTTTAGGGAGTTAAAAAACACTTTTTAGGGAGTCAAAAAACACTTTTTAGGGAGTCAAAAAACACTTTTTAGGGAGTCAAAAACCAACATTTTCAGGCTAAAGGATACATATTTGGGGTATGAAAAACCAATACATTTTGGGCTAACTCCAACAAAATTAGGGTATGAAAGATAACAAATTGAATACCTAAAGATAACAAAATGTGTACCTAACTCCAACAAAATTGGGAAGTCAAAAACCAACACTTTTAGGGCAAAAGAAACATATTTGGGGTATGAAAAACCAATACATTTTGGGCTAACTCCAACAAAATTAGGGTATGAAAGATAACAAATTGAATACCTAAAGATAACAAAATGTGTACCTAACTCCAACAAAATTGGGAAGTCAAAAACCAACACTTTTAGGGCAAAAGAAACATATTTGGGGTATGAAAAACCAATACATTTTGGGCTAACTCCAACAAAATTAGGGTATGAAAAGTAACAAATTGAATACCTAAAAATAACAAATTGAATACCTAACTCCAACAAAATTGGGAAGTCAAAAACCGACATTTTCAGGCTAAAGGAAACATATTTGGGAAGCCAAAAACCAATAAAAAAAGCACTACTTTCCTTCCTTTATAAACACATTTCCATACACTTTCAACCTCACTTTTTTACCTTTTGGCGTCAAAGCAAAATCTTCATGTACCTTTTCAATCCCTGTGATTTCTTCCAAAATAGGACGCTTGTGTGGGGTGATAATGACGAGGGTAGGAGCGTGTTGGAACAGTTCAAGGGTCAAGGGATATAGCTTTTTTTCTTCGCACAGATGCATCCCAAAACTGCAAATAATACTCGAATAATCGCCCGTCATTTTTTGGCGAATCACCTCCTCAAATGACCACTTTTCACAAGGTCGTTTTACATTCCTTTTGTATAATTTATGGGTAAAAGGATCGCTCCCCATCATCCCCTTATAGCCCAATTCTTGGAGGACTTTACTCGCTTCTCCACCACCCGCACAAAAATCCAAAACCTTACTATAATCTATGTGCTTTTCGTTGTTTATCAGCAATTCTTCTATTTGCAAAAAGTGCGGATTTGTATATTTAAAAGCGTACTTTTTATAGTATTTTTCCACGCCCAATTTTTCATATTTGATCCTTATCGCCTCATCTTTTTTGTCCATCATATATATTTTTTCAGGAGAGAATGGTCTTTGATAAAATCCTAAATTCTAATTTTTCAGGAGAGAACGGTTTGTCTTTCATCATCAAGCATGCTCCTGCTATCCGTTAGATGTAAGGCATTTTCAAAATGCCTTACATCTTAATTTACCCGTTGATTTTGCTCAAATGGTGGTTCGTATGGCGAATATAATCGGCTATCACCTCTTGAATAGGAACGATTTCTTTACCAAAATGACAAGGTTTTTTGAGCTTATCTGCTGGATAATTCTGCCAAATATGTACAATTTGTTTGTTGAGCAATTCCCAGAGGCTTATTAATTCTTTGACATCTCTTGATTGATAATGGTTGTTTTGTACCCAATTGTCTTGTTGGTAATTGTTGTTAGGAGCTTCGTTTTCGTGTTGGACTCTAATGAAACGTTGGATATTGTTTTGGGCGGAGTCGATGAGATGCCCCAAGATTTCTTGTTTGCTCCATTTGTCGGGAGCGGGTTTTACCTTAAAAGCGGTTCTTGATATACTGTTGAAGCGCATGAGTTGGTACTCAATAATATTGTTAAGTTGAGTTGCTAAATTTTGCATATTGTAAAGGGATTTTCGATTTGATTAATTGATAACTTTCTGTAAGGTACGACCTTATTTTTTAGAGGCTAAAAATAATTTTTTTTCAGGAATTTTATAAAAGTTATATGAGGGGATGTCCTTGCAAAATAGACCCGATGGTAGTGGTTGGAAGCTGCGTTGGCTGCCGTCTCCATGCGGTGTGGAAATGAAAGGCATTTTGGAAATGCCTTTCAAGGCGGTTCAGTTCTGGAGAAAATGGAAGGCATTGTAGAAATGCCTTCCATTAGCGGACAGCGGGACCGTGCGTGCCGACGAAGCAACCCACCGTTCTCTCCAAAAAAGAAAAAATGTAAATGCTTTTACACCTAAACTATACATATTTGGGTTTTGCTTTGTTATTACATTCTTTTGGTAATTTTACCGTTCTTTGCACCAAACACTATCATCTTGAATTTAAAGCTTGTTATAGGGGGTTTTTATGGGCTTATTTTGAACATCTGTACCATCTTTGCACAAGACCCTGCTTTGTCCCCTCGTACCGCTAATTACGACATTAAAGCGTATTTGGACGTAAAAGCACATAAAATCACTGCAAAGCAAACTTTGTACTGGACCAATCCTTCAGATGATACCATTCGTTCCCTACAATTCCATTTGTATTACAATGCTTTTAAAAATACGGAATCAACGTTTTTGCGAGAGCGCAATGATTTCCCTTCGTTTTTGAAGAACTCGGAAGAGGATTGTTTGAAGTGGGCTTGGTTGGAAGTACAAAAAATGGTGGATGAATATGGAAATGATCTCACGCCAACCATGCATTATATCCAACCTGATGATGGCAATGAGTTTGACCAAACGGTGTTGAATGTACCTTTGAAACAAGCAGTCTTACCACACGAAAGCATCAAAATTGATATGGATTGGGAATCGAAAATCCCCAATATTGCAGCTCGTACAGGATACAATAAGGAGTATTATTTTATGGCACAGTGGTTTCCGAAAGTGGGCGTGTATGAACCTGCAGGCACTCGCTTTGCAGAGAAAGGACAGTGGAATTGCCACCAGTATCATTCGAGTGGAGAGTACTATGCTGATTTTGGCGTGTATGAGGTCGCCATTAACGTGCCTAATGAGTATGTGGTAGGATCAAGTGGCTCGCTGATAAAAGAGGCGAAAACGGCAGCGAGAACGACTTATACGTACAAATTGGAAGACGTGATTGATTTTACGTGGACAGCTTCGCCACATTTCGTCATTCAAGAAACGACTTGGAAAGATGTCACCATCAAATTACTGACTTATCCCCATCATACACATTTTGCCGAGCGGTATTTTAGGACGACTAAAAATGCGTTGGAATATCTGGACAAGCACATCGGGGTTTATCCTTACAAAACCTTGACGATTGTAGATCCGCCCATTCACGGATTATTTACGGGCGGCATGGAATATCCGACCTTAGTATCTTCTCTAAGTTTTTGCTTCTTACCCAAAGGCATCAAAACACCAGAAACGTTAGTAACCCATGAATTTGTCCACCAGTATTTTATGCAGATGGTGGCGAGTAATGAGCAGGAAGAACCCTGGTTAGATGAAGGATTTACGACCTATTTTGAAGGGCGCATTTTAGACCACTATGAAGGCGAAAAAACCTCCACCATTGATGTCTGGGGAATCAAGGCAGGCAATATCGAATTCAATCGAGCCGAGTTTTTGGCGATGGACAATCCCAAAATTGCAGAGAATAATCGTTGGAGTTGGGATTATAACCATGGCGGATACGGAAAAATTGCCTACAATAAAACGGCACTTTGGCTAAGGACATTGGAAGGTCTGGTCGGACTCGAAACGATGGACGAAATTATGAAAACGTATTTTGAACGCTGGAAATTCAAACATCCTTGCGGTCAAGATTTTTTTGATATTGTCAATGAGATTGTTCCGAAAAATCATGGGAATGAACTTGGGGAAAATATGGATTGGTTCTTTGAACAAGTCTTTTATGGTTCTGACATTTGTGATTATAGCGTCGCCAATATTTACAATAAACCTGTCGGTAAAGCTTCTGGTTTTTTTGAGGATTTGAATGATTGTGTGTTTATGACAGTTGATAGTGACCATAAAAATACTTATATAGCTTCATTTGACAAAGATTCTAAAGTTTTAAAAAACTTGAATAAACAGAGCTTAGTAGCCCAAAATAGCGACGAATCCCTTTTTAAATCAGAGGTTGTTTTGAATCGTTTGGGCGAGGTCAAATTGCCTGTGGAAGTTGAAATCCTTTTTGAAGATGGTACAAAACGCCTTGAAAAGTGGAATGGGCAGGAGCGGAGTATGGGTTTTAAATATGTGGGCGAATCCAAAATCAAAAGCGTCGAAATTGATCCCGAACAAAAAATCTATATGGATGCCAATTTCTTGAACAATAGTAAAACGGCAGAGATACAAATAACAGGCATTAGAAAGTATTGGTTGCAATTTTTGGTGAGTGTCCAGCATGTGATGGAGATGCTTAGTTTATTGGTTTAGTAATGAGAAATCGACACTTTCTTCTTTAAAAAATTATGATGAGTGCATACGCAGAAGGTTGGAAATTAGTATTGGGGCATTTTAAAATGTGGGGGCTGTTCTATGTCTGCAACGTTCTATTTGCGTTAGTCGCTGCCTATCCTTTGAATGGGTTTTTGCAAAGCACGATTGGGGATTCATTGGCGATAATGGACAGTTTGCCAGGCTTCGACTATACTTTTGTAACAGGCTTTTTGAATCAATACGGCAAAGGTTTTTCCCTGATTTTGAATCAATCCTTTTTAGTGATTGGCGCATTTCTGTTATTTTCCGTTTTCCTATCAGGTGGGATTTTAGAGGTATTCAAACGCCGAAAAGAAGACTTTGCCTTTGCCCATTTCTGGAGCGGCTGCGGTAAATACTTCTTTCGATTATTGCGTTTAATGATTTACTTTATGGTGGGACAAGGCACATTATTATTCCTCGCTTGGACATGTTTCAAAAGCCTTTCAGGAGGACTTTCGCCCTTTGTGTTAGAGACGGACCGAGATTGGGTCAATGCCTTCAAAATCATCCTGCCCTTCTACCTCTTTTTTGCGAGTTTGTTTATGATGCTACACGACTACGCCAAAATCCACATCATCCATCAAGGCAAATCTTTGTTGTTCCAGCCCATTTTTCAAGCCATCAAAATGGTTTTTCAAAACTTCTTTTCGTGTATCTTTTTGTATCTCCTCAATTTTGCCACCTTCCTTTTATTCTTCGGAATTTACTACATCGTCCGCAACCTTTTGAATGCCGATACCATGACTTCCATCCTCCTCATTTTCGTGGTAGGGCAGTTTTTCATCCTCGCCCGCATCGCCACAAAGCTCTTGAACTTGGGCAGTGCGACGGTTTTGTATCAAGAGCGATTGCGAGCGTCTTTAGAGTCTTAGTTTTGGTTTTTTTAGGAGAGAACCGTTCCTCTTTCATCGTTACGGATGGGCCTGCTGTCCGTTCTTATGGCAAGTAGTTGTTTTGAGAACAGGCAAGAACCACAAAAACTACAAAAACCACAGAAACTACTTGCCATACCACTACCATCAGGTCTATTTTGGAAGGTCTGGACGTTTTTGGTTCTGTGGAAAATCCTTAGCTACAAATCACAGACTTAAAATGAGAAAATAAATAATTACCATACATTTGAACATAATATTCAAAACAAAAACTATGAAAAAGAAAGATCCTTTAATTCAAATTGAAAATAAATTTGCAACAGAAGCACTGTATAAAATGACGCTTATTGAACAGAAGATTTTCTATATCCTGCTTTATAAACAGAATTTACATACAGAAAATGAATTTGGAGAGATAGGATTGAAGCTTGCAGAATTAAAAATAATTTTGGAAGAAGAAGAAGAAAAATACAAAAGTTTATATTCAAAACTAGATGTATTAAGTAAAAAGATGTCAGAACAAACATTTCGATTTGTAACAGAAGTCAAAGTTAAAGACAAATGTTTACATGGTTTTATACCATTGTTTCAAAGTGTAACACCACGATCTAATGAACATGGAGAAGTAACCATATACTTTCGATTTAATGATCTTCTAAAACCTTTTTTAATGCAGTTCAATGAGTATGTAACAATGAATCAATTATGCATTACAGAGTTAAAAAGTCTTTACACGATTCGTCTTTATACGATTCTTAAAGAGATGCAAACTAAAAACCAAGAACATGGCGACACAATTCGTGCGACCTGGGAAAGGGAAAAGTTCAGAGAACTTGTAGGAGTAAATCGACAATATCCACGATTTTATGATTTAAAAAAAAGAGTGATTGAACCTGCTTCTAAAGAAATCAATACAA
>Ga0209185_1002865_pt1 | contig 10905 bp, 9 predicted proteins | sample SidtaG_2_FD_187425 | JGI IMG/M metagenome (GOLD analysis project Ga0209185, IMG submission 187425) | Marine algal microbial communities from Sidmouth, United Kingdom - Sidmouth_Asex2 metaG (SPAdes) (version 2) | ecosystem: Host-associated > Algae > Red algae > Unclassified | place: Sidmouth... | reverse complement strand
TGGTCTATAGTTTTCGTGCTTATCCCATTTATTTCTTCCATACATCATAATTTTATCGTAATTTAGTGATTTTTAAAACCATTTAACCTAATTAATGACTTTTTTTTCAAGGGGGTAGAAATGTAGGATTTATTACTTTTCGTTTAACTATATTTTTGGCATCAAGGTCTATCAATGCATGTCCTTTTATGAATAAATAGGTCGTTTGAGATGTCAATCCTTTTTTTGCCAATACCTGTTTCACCTCCTCAATTTCTCTCGTAGTATAAATCCCTTTCAAACTTGATAGTTTTGCATTGACATTGGTTTGAAGTTGATTGAGTTCGTTTTTTCCGTTATTGGAAAGGTCGGGATAGTCCGAAATTTTACCCGTTTTCTGGAAATCGCTGATAGAAAACAGTCCATTTTCTTTCTTTTCACTCAATACCGATAAAACAAATAATTCATAAACGATTTCCGAATATGCAGTCAGAAAAACATTGAAATCAAAAGTACTTTGCCCTGTTAGATGCAGAATGATGTCTTGAAGATTCGTTGCAAAACAATAATGATTTTCGATAGAATAGGTGTAGGCTTGGAAAACAGTATTAGTCGTACTAAAGGTGTGTGAATCAAGTAGATAGTTGTAGTCGCTATCTACGCAAACGATGAATTGCGTATCGGTATGCGGATAAAATTTAACACATTCTCCGCTTCCACTTCTGTGTTCCTCCTTTTCCACAGCCAATAAATTTGAATTATAATAAAACTCGTATTCTTTGTTTGGTTTGGCGTGTTTTAGGGCATTGCGCCAGAAATGTTCATCTTCCTCGCCTTCGAGATATACGGCTGCATCTGCGTTCAAAAAATCAATCGCTTGAGATTTCAAAAATGCACTGATTGCGTCGTATTCTGCAAACGTATTTATGGAATTAGTCATAAAAAAGTTCTTCTATTCTAAATTTCTTATATCCCCATCCTTTGCCAAATATCCCTGGTGAATGTGTCGCGATAATTAATTGACAGTTAGGATTTAGTTCTCTTAAGGTGTTTATTAATTTTTGTTGCCAAATGATGTGCAGCGATATTTCTGGCTCATCCAAGAGTAGCACAGAGGGTTTTTCATCTTGAAGAAAGACTTTAAAAAAGATAAGAAGTAATTGTTTTTCCCCTGCTGATAAATCGTGAATAAAAATATCTTTCTCCTGTACTTTATGACGAAATTTAATACTATTTGTTTTTTCGTCTGTTAATATTTCTTTGTATGAATGTTCAAAATATTCATTAATTATAGAGAAAAACGTTTGTATTTTCTGTTGGTAATTTTGATAATCTTTAATATCGCCTGATGTACTTGCCAATTTATTCAAACGATAGTCCAAAAAAGTATAAGAGTCTTGCTTTTCTTTTCTGTAAATGAGGTCCTCTAATTCAATTTCTAATAATGTTCGCAGTCTTAATCTTGGGTCGGAATTATTGAAATTTTTTAATATTCTTTCTGCCCTTGACATTGAAATAGGAACATCAAATGTATTTATACTTGATATTTTCCCAACATCGGGGTTCCCCCACTCACCTCCTCCACTTATTTTTTTTTCGTCGTTAAACGTCACTTTAACATCCGTTTTATGATGTGAGAATTTCATTTTTCTGCGAAAATCATTACTATCACCTTCATCTGGATGAGATGGATGGAAGGGATGATTGAATATATTTTCAATTATCCCAAAAATCGTCGTCTTACCACTCCCATTAATACCTATTAAAATATTCACATCATCATTCAATTCCCATTTGAAATTATAGCGACCCCATAGATTTTCAATTTCTATGGCATTTATTTTTTCTACACGATGAGGACGACGAAATTCACGCATTTTTTAAAATAAAAATAATAAACAAAATTTAACAAACACAAATATACAAAAAAAAGACCCACCGAAACGGCAGGTCTTTATATCTCACGAGCGAAATTTAAACTTAAACTTCCACTTAAACTTAATTACCCTTCAAGCGCAGCTACACCGCCCACAATCTCCGAGATTTCTCTCGTAATTGCTTCTTGACGTGCTTTGTTGTAGTCAATTTTCAGTTCTTTCAAGAGGTCGTCGGCATTGTCGGTGGCTTTTGCCATTGCTGTCATACGTGCGCCGTGTTCGGAGGCGTGTGTATCGAGCAGGTATTTGTGGAACTGCGTCTTTAAGATAGAAGGAACCATGTGTTTCAATAGTTGATCTGCCGATGGCTCGAAGATAAATAAGGCGTTTTGTCCGCCTGTGCTATCGGTTTCGACTGTTTCTGGCTCTACTTTTTGTATCGGTAAAAACTGTTCGGTTTTGTAATATTGTACGGCTGCATTCTTAAATTCGCCGTAGGCAACTTCGATTTTGTCATAAGTTTTATCGTCAAAACTATCCATGATAGCCTGTGAAACGAGTGCCGTATTACTGAAAGAAAGGTCTTCAAAAAGCCCAACATTATCGGTGATAAAATTGATGTCTTTATAGCGACTTTTGAAGTATTCGTAGCCTTTTTTACCAACAAACATCATCGTCAAATTGCGAGACTTGCGTTGTGCGGCATATTTGTTCTCTACCAATTTCACTGCTTCTTTATTGATAAAACTATTGAAAGCGCCACAAAGCCCTCTATTTGAGGTCACGACGACTATCAATACATTTGTTTCCTGTCTTTCTACTGCGTAAGAGATTTCCACCTCACCGCTTAGATTGGAAACGATATTGGAGAGCATCGAATTTTGCTTGACCGAATACGGACGCATCTTTACGATAGCTTGTTGAGCGCGGCGCAGCTTTGCAGCTGATACCATTTTCATCGCTTTCGTAATTTGCTTGGTCGAAGCAATCGAACTAATCCTATCCCGAACTTCTTTTAAATTAGCAGCCATATTTTATGTGCTGATGTGCTGGTGTGCTGATGTGCTGATGTGCTATCGTGTTATCGTGTTAAGGTGTTATCGTGTTATCGTGTAGTATTTAAAACTAAAACACGATAATACACTAACACCTTAACACGTCAACACGTCAGCACATCAGCACGTCAGCACATCAGTACGTGTTATCTATACTGTTTAGAAAGACTTGCTGCCAATTCCTTAACGGTTTTGATAGCTTCGCTTGATAATTTACCTGATTTGAAGGTATCAAGTACGTCTCTGTGGTTTTGCTCCATTTCCATGAGGAAAATAGACTCAAATTCTTTCACTTTATCCACTGGTACATCTTTCAACAAACCTTGTGAACCCAAATAAATAATCGCCACTTGTTTTTCTACTGCTACCGGAGAATATTGTGGTTGTTTGAGAATTTCTACGTTACGTGCGCCTTTGTCGAGTACAGCTTTTGTGGCTGCATCAAGGTCAGAACCGAACTTTGAGAATGCCTCTAACTCACGGTATTGTGCTTGGTCGAGTTTGAGTGTACCCGATACTTTTTTCATCGACTTTATCTGCGCCGAACCACCTACACGCGATACCGAAACTCCTACATTAATCGCTGGTAATACACCTGCGTTGAAAAGGTTGGATTCGAGGAAAATTTGACCGTCGGTAATCGAAATTACGTTGGTCGGGATATAGGCAGATACGTCACCCGCTTGGGTCTCGATAATCGGCAATGCTGTCAATGAACCACCACCTTTTACGAGTCCTGCTTTTTTCAGAGACTCAGGAATATCGTTCATTTGATTAGCGATTTCATCGTTGTTGATGATTTTTGCCGCACGCTCCAGAAGGCGAGAGTGTAGGTAAAATACATCACCCGGATATGCCTCACGCCCTGGCGGACGACGAAGCAAGAGAGAAACCTCACGGTAAGCCACCGCTTGTTTTGACAAATCATCGAAAATAATCAATGCCGGACGACCTGTATCGCGGAAAAACTCGCCAATACAGGCTCCCGAAAACGGTGCGTAAAACTGCAAAGGTGCAGGGTCGGCAGCCGAAGCAGAGACGATAACAGTGTAATCCATAGCTCCGTTGTCTTCCAAAACCTTAGCCACTTGGGCTACGGTAGAAGCTTTTTGTCCTACGGCTACGTATACGCAATATACAGGCTCACCTGCATCAAAAAATTCTTTTTGGTTGAGAATCGTATCAATCGCAATTGCGGTTTTACCCGTTTGGCGGTCACCAATAATCAACTCACGTTGTCCACGACCAATAGGAATCATCGCGTCGATAGCTTTGATACCGGTTTGTAGTGGTTCACTTACTGGTTGGCGATAGATAACACCCGGTGCTTTACGCTCCAATGGCATCTCATACGTATCGCCTTTGATGGGTCCGCGTCCGTCGATAGGTGCGCCGAGTGCATCGACTACACGTCCGACCATACCTTCACCCACATTGAGCGAAGCGATACGACCTGTACGACGTACTGTATCGCCTTCTTTGATGGAATCAGAGCTACCCATGAGTACGATACCTACGTTGTCTTCCTCCAAGTTGAGAACGATAGCCTGAATATCATTATCAAATTTGACCAACTCACCCGCACGAGCGTTATTGAGTCCGTAAACACGAGCGATACCGTCACCGACTTCGAGTACTGAACCTACTTCCTCAAGGTCAGCAGCAGTCTTAAAACCGGAAATTTGTTCTTTTAATATTGCTGATATTTCATCAGGTTTGACATCAACCATAATGTATTTAATTTTGAATGAGTGAATTTTGAATGAATGAATATTAATGAATGAGTGAATGAATTTTGAATGAATGAATCATGCAGCATCTGTATAATTCATTCATTCACTCATTCAAAATTCATTCATTACAAATTCTTAACGTATTCGTTTTTATTAAATTCTTTTTTAATTTGCTCCAGTTTGTGCCGTACGCTGGTGTCGTACAATTTATCATCATATCGTAGGATGAAACCGCCGATAAGTGCGGGGTCTACTTTTACCTCCAATTCGATATTATCATCCACTGTCTTGCTAAGGTTAATTTTAGCGAGAATACCGTCGATAGCTGCTTGGCTCAATTGCTCAGCAGTCGTCAGCGTAACAGATGATACGTGTTTTAGTTTTTTGTACTGAATGGTAAACTCCGTCACCATTTCGGGCAGATAATCTTCTCTACCTTTTTTCAATACAACATTGAGAAATTTATTGGTCAAATCCCCCACTTTGGTATCAAATAAAGCCTTGAAGACCTTCGCCTTTTTTTCTGACGAAATGATAGGACTTTTAATGAGTGATATGAAATCAGCATTGCCGCAAACTGCTTTGATATACTGCATGTCACTGTTGATATCCTCAAGTTTGTTTTGCTCTACTGCCAAATCTACTAAGGATTTGCTATATCGCGTGGCTATTCTTTCTACAGACATTTTTATTAATGGTTAATGGTTAATTGTTAATGGTTAACGGTTAATTTCTTTTTTAATGATTAATAAATTTTCGCGTAGCGAAAATGAAATATTAACCATTAACCGTTAACCATTAACCATTATATATTGATTTCTTCGATTAGTTTGTTCACAAAATTAACTTGTTCAGATTCTCCTTTGAGTTCTTTGCGAATAACTTTTTCGGCAATGCTGAGTGCCATTTTGCCCGATTGATTTTTCACGTCGATGAGCATTTCCATTTTGCGGTTGCTGATTTCTTCCATCGCGCTCGCTACTTTTTTACGGTATTCATCATCCGCGCGCTTTTTGGCATCTTCGATGATTTGCTCCTTCATTTCCTTTGCATCACGCAACATCTGTGTGCGCTCTTCGCGGGCTTGTACAAGCAATTCTTCGTTTTCTGCCTTTAGATTTGCCATCTCTGCGCGCGCAGTGTCGGCAGAACTCAAGGCTTCATCAATCGCATCTCCACGGGCTTTCAAGCCTCGGCTGATAGGTCCGAGACCGTATTTCGCCAATAGGAAAACAAGGATGCCAAAAATCAAAACCGTCCAAAATAGTAAACCTATCTCGGGACGCATCGGAGCAAAATCTATATCGAGTAAAAACATTTTATATGATTTAGAGACGAGAGAGGAGAGACCAGAGATAAGAGATTGCTCTCGTCTCGCGTCTAATTTTTTCAAAGAAAAAAAAACTGGGCTACTCACCAACCGCTTTCGCCAAGTTTTAAATTTATGGTAGCTGTGAATTAACCTGCTTGAAGCAAACCAACAACGATGGCAAAAATCGCTGCACCCTCTACGAGTGCTGCCAATACCAATGCGTTGGTAAATAATTGTCCTGCCATTTCTGGTTGACGAGCCATAGATTCTAAGGCTTTGCTACCAATCATACCTACACCGAGACCCGCAGCTAGAGCAGCAAGTCCGGCACCAATTGCACCTAATCCGGTCATAATTGATGTGATTTATATAAATGAAAAAATTGTAGAGACGCGATTAATCGCGTCTCTACGGTAAAATTTTATTAATGTTCGTGATGCGGTTCTTCTACCGCTTGACCAATGTAAACAGATGCCAGCGTCATAAAAATGAACGCTTGCAAGAATGCCACGAGTAATTCGAGAACATTCATAAAGAGGACAAAAATGGTGGAAACAACTGCGCCAAGTGCGCCGCCGCCTATACTTTGACCATTATTGCCGAAGATAAATATAAGACCAACCAAACTCAGGATAACGATGTGTCCGCCCGTGATGTTCGCAAAAAGACGTAAGGTAAGCGTTCCTGGCTTGATGAGGAAATTTGAGAAAAATTCGATGACTGCCATGATGGGCTTCATCAAAACAGGTAAGCCAGGCATCCAGAGCATATGTCCCCAGTAGTGTTTGTTGCCACTAAAGAGGTAAACAACAAGCGTGACGAGTGCCAATGCCAATGTAATGGCGAGATTTCCGGTAGCATTGAAGCCAAAACCGGGTATCAAGCCCATAAGGTTGAGCGCGACAATGAAGAAGAATATCGTGAGGAGAAAAGGTGAGTATTTGATGTATTTTGGTCCGACGATTGGCTTGATGACATTGTCGGTAAGGAATACGATGAGTGGTTCAAATACCGCTTGCATTCCTTTGGGTGATTCGCCCGGCGCACGCTTGTAGCGACTTGCCATGCGCGAGAAAATGAACAATAAGAGGAAGGAAGCCAATAGCATCGCTACGACAGCTTTAGAGATAGAGAAATCGTACCATTTGCCAGGATTGCCTGTGAGTGCGCCTGCTTCGGTGAGTTCGTAAGTTTTGCCATTGGCACAAACTTTCGAGCCATCCATATTGAAACTGACCGCCACAGATTCGTCTTGCGGAAAGCCAGTGCCGGGCATTGGACGTTTTACATTGCCGTGGAAGGAAACGTAACCTTTATAGCTATCATGTCCGTGATGAAATTTGCTGGAAAGGAAGGCGTCAACGCCTTTGTCTTTTGCATACAAAATACAAGGTAGCGGAATCGAAAAGTTACCGACTACGTGTATCTCGTTGGCATCGCTGATATGGTTGAGAACCGTTTCGTTATACTCTGCTTGATTGAAATCTCTCACTCCGGTTTTGTGTTCGTAACCATCGCATGGTGCAGCGTGACTATGCGTATGACCGTGATCGCTTCCTGAATGGCCGGCGTGGTCGTGACCGTTGTGGTCATGCCCATCTTGTGCCAACACAGTTCCGGCTACGAAAAATGCAATGAATAAGGTGAGAATAAAGGGATATTTTGATGTACTTTTCGCCATTTTTACAGCTTTTGTCGTCCTGTTTCTAAAAATCAGTGCAAAGGTAGGGTTTTATTCGCTGAAAAGAAAGTGCGTTTTTACTTTTTCTTAAGCACTTTTACTTCCTTATTAATATAGTGGGCAAATATAGTGTAATTATAATTTGGCAGGTAAAAAACGCTTTAAAAGATTATTTTAGATGCAGTGCGAACTACCATAATAATAGTGTGGCACAAATAATAAGGGTTTATTTTATTTTGTGGATAGTGGTTTTGCTTTTTCCATTTTTTCTAATAAAAAATTTATATCGTGAATAAAATAATTGTCGAATCACTAATTAGAGATAAAAAAGTTGAGTCTACATTAAGTGAAAGAAATTAAATAACATGTGCCATTATACTCGTCTTTTTTCCGTCTAAGAATCCTTTGAAATCCTTATCCCGAATCGGGGTTCGGGACAGGCTGTAGCTAAGGCAATGTGCGGCTTTCAAAAAATCCTTAGACAAAAAAAATACTTCGCATTATGGGACATCTTATTTAATTTCTTTCACTAAGTACAAAAAAATACAATTTTAACGAAATTTAATTTTGTATTTTATTATAAATAATTTCATTAAAATATTTATATTTAAAATAAATTGAATTTATAATTCTAAAAATAAATTAGTTAAAAATTAATAAATAACTTAGTAACGAGCAAATAATAAGTTTACGATTTCAACGAGATTATTTTGTCCTTAGTTTTCTTCTTGAAAGTGGGAGTTTATCGGGGTAAATGACTGTTTTCGAGGAGGAAAATAAGGGCAAAAGAAGCCGTCCAAATCGTGAAGTTATTATTTACTCGTTACTTAATAACTAGACTTTGGACGTGAGTTGACATTTATTTTTTTAATAAAAAACTAACTGTCAATCAATAACATATAAAATAATTTATTTTTTGGATGTTTATGAAGCTCCCCTTCCGACCAGACGGGCGAAAAATAGAAATTTTAAACTATGCAGAGGTAGCTTATTTTATACATTCAAACCATTGATTATCAAACAATTAAAAACATCACTTTATGGTATTTTTTTGTTAAAAAAAATGTCATACGTCCAAAGTCTAGTTAATAAGTATTTATCATTTTAATTTAAAAATAAAATTTCATCTTTTCGAATACTCATACTTATTAAGGTAGACTCAAAGTTCATTACTGGACTTTAAACATTAGGTAACTGGGAAATTAGGTAATTAGGCTAACGAAAGCATAATTCGCTATTTATCAACATAATAAAAATTTTAATAAAGTTAATTTAAATTGAGTGTGTCACAAATCGGTGGCATTAAAGGTACGGTAGTACCGTCCCCGTTTATAGCAAGGTCTAAAGAACAACCGATTAAGGTACGTAGTACCGACACCGTTAGCGCGTACAAACGGTGTCGGTGCTACGCACCTTGATTAGCTTTGGGTTTGCTTTTTCTACAAACGGGGTCGATGCTAACGCATCTTATCGGTATCGCAACGATCACCGATTTGTGACACACTCATTTAAAATAAAGTGCAAATCAACGTAAATTATTGATAATGAGAGATTTGCCTAATTACCCAGTTCCCTAATTACCCAATGTTCAAAGTCCAGTAAGGGAAGACGAAAAGAATAATTCAGACGGGTAGATTATTTTTTCCTCTTCACTAACTATAAAAAAATCCATTTCCTACTCTAATTGGTATTCACTATCTTGCCTCACTTTTAGCAAGTTGCAAACTAATCATCAGTCACCAATCACTACACTTATGGAACACCAGCCACCACAACTCAAAAAAACATTAGGACCCTTGATGCTTTGGGGGCTTGGGGTGGGTTACGTCATTTCGGGCATGTATTTCGGTTGGAATCTCGGACTCGAAAAGGGCGGCACCTTGGGGCTTGCCATTGCGACGGGTTTCATCATTGTGATGTACTTGACTTTCACGTTTAGTTACACCGAGTTGGCTTGTGCGATACCCAAAGCCGGGGGAGCCTTTGACTATGCCATGCGCGGACTCGGCAAAAACTGGGGTTTCTTGGGCGGTATGGCGCAAAATATTGAATTTATCTTTGCCCCGCCAGCCATTGCCTTTGCGATTGGTGCGTATCTTAATCTATTTATGCCCGCCGTGCCGATTATTGCGATTGCTATCGTTGGCTACCTGATATTTACGGCGCTCAATATTTACGGTGTGAAGGCGGCAGCTTCATTTGAACTCATCATTACCGTCATTGCGGTCATCGAATTACTGATATTTGCGGGTGCAGCCCTCCCGTCTTTCGAGTGGGCAAACCTCGAAAAAAATGCCCTGCCGCATGGCTATGCGGGTGCATTTGCTGCCTTGCCCTTTGCGATTTGGTTCTTTCTCGCCATCGAAGGTGTCGCAAATGTCGCCGAAGAAACCGTCAATCCGCAACGCAATATCCTCATTGGTTTTGGTTCGGCGATACTTACTTTGGTGGTATTGTGCATCCTCACATTTTGCTCCTCTGTCGGCGTGGCGGGTTGGGAAGCTGTGGTGTTTGCCGAGCCAGGCGCGGCTGCGTCCGATTCGCCTTTGCCGCTTGCTTTAGCCAATATTTACGGCAAGGGTCACATCCTATATACGCTCGTGACTTCTATTGGTTTATTTGGTTTGGTTGCTTCCTTTCATGGCATTATCCTCGCTGCCGGACGCTCTACTTTTGAATTTGGCAGAGTCGGTTTCGCACCCAAATTTCTCGGAAAAATTCACCAAAAATTCCGCACCCCATCCAATGCGCTTATTTTTAATATGTTCATTGGAATCATCGCCCTTTTCACTGGAAAAACGGGAGACATCATCACCATCGCCTGTTTTGGCGCATTGACATTATACATCGTTTCTATGGTTGCCCTTTTACAATTAAGAAAAAAAGAACCCGACCTCGAACGACCATTCAAAGTACCTTTTTATCCCATCACGCCGATAGTTGCCCTCGTGATAGCGAGCGTTGCATTTATCGCCATCACGTATTATAATCCCGTTTTGGCGGCGGTTTATGTTGGCTTATTGGGTGTTAGTTTTGCTTGGTTCAAACTCACGTAACACAGGTATTCCTGTCTGTGCCTGTACTACGTGAAGCACAGATAGGAATGTCTGTGTTATGTTTGGTTCTTTGACAAATCCCGTGCTTGTTCGTTTTTCTGCCTCGCGATTGTTCGTCCCTTGCGTAAGGGATAGTAGGTGTTGTTTGAACGTAAGGGAAGACGAAAAAAATAATCTACCCGTCTGAATTGTTCTTTTTCTTATATGTTTCA
>Ga0209185_1002858_pt1 | contig 10928 bp, 4 predicted proteins | sample SidtaG_2_FD_187425 | JGI IMG/M metagenome (GOLD analysis project Ga0209185, IMG submission 187425) | Marine algal microbial communities from Sidmouth, United Kingdom - Sidmouth_Asex2 metaG (SPAdes) (version 2) | ecosystem: Host-associated > Algae > Red algae > Unclassified | place: Sidmouth... | reverse complement strand
TTACAATTATCAGTTGCATTCAATGGAGACCATGTTGCAATCGCAGAGCATGAAGGTCCAGCTGCAGTTACTGTAATATTGCTTGGTACATTACTTATTATTGGTGATGTGAGATCAGCAAGTGTTACATATTGTACACAATTAGTTACTAGTGAAGGATATGCAGGGTTAGTCGCAGTCCATGTTCTTTCTATATACTGTGCATTAGGACATGACGTACTAGTAGGATTAATATCAGAGTAAGTGATAACCGGACTCCCTGAACAGTTAGGCCCCGTTATACTTCCTGTAGCGAATCCCGTCACTGAAGGATCACTTGATGTACCCGGACATGCTGTGTAAGCAGGTGGGCATGTAATATTCGGTGGCGTTGCACAAGAGGCACATGTTACTGTTACCACAAATGAAGCTGTTGCTATATTCCCACATGCATCTACTGCTGTATAGCTTACCGTAGTTTGATTTTGATCAAAAGAATGACCGCTTACATGACTCGAAGTCAGCGTAACATTACCACAACCATCTGATGCTATAGGCTGTGCCCACGTTACAGTTGCCCAGCAAGAGTTACCAGAACCAGTACCTACTACACTAATGTTACTTGGCACAAATGTAAATGTAGGCGGTGTATTATCAATCAATTGAATGTTCTGTACACATGAAGTTGTCAGGCTTGGATAAGCAGGATTAGTTGCAGTCCAAGTTCGCTCGATATATGCAGCACCCGTACAAGCTACACTTGTAGGATTAAGATCTGAATATGTAATAATTGGAGCTCCAGAACAATTAGGTCCAGTTATAGTTCCAGATGCAAATCCAGTCACAGAAGGATCACTTGATGTACCAGGACACGCTGTATAATTAGTCGGACAAGTTATGCTTGGTGGCGTAGCACATGTAGCACAACTTACGTTTATTACAAATGAAGCATTAGCAACATTACCACATCCATCTACTGCTGTATAGGTCACTATAGTATTACCTTGAGAAAATAAACTTCCACTATTGTGACTTGATGTAATCGTTATGTTTCCACATCCATCAGTTGCAACTGGCGTAGACCAAGTCGCATTCATCTGACAGTTAACACCTGTTCCTGATAATGTGATATCATTTGGTACGAATGTAAATACTGGTGGCGTATTATCTATTAAGCTTATTGTCTGCACACATGTAGATATCAGACTTGGAAAAGCAGAATTAGTTGCTGTCCAAGTTCTCTCGATATATGCAGCACCAACACAAGCTACACTTGTAGGATTAAGGTCTGAATATGTCAATAATGGTGTACCCGTACAATTAGGTCCAGTAATTATACCTGTCGCAAATCCTGTAACTAATGGATCACTTGATCCCCCAGGGCAAGAAATATAATTTGATGGGCAAGTGATAACAGGCTGTGTATTACATGACTGACAAGTAACTGTTACATTAAATGTTGTAGAAGTTGAATTACCACAATTGTCGATAGCCGTGTATGTAACTGCTGTCGTTCCTTCGCTGAATATATCATTAGGATTATGACTTGATGTAAATGAATCTATTCCACAATTATCAGTTACTGTAGGTGCTACCCAGTTGACAGATAACTGACATCCATTACCTGTGCTACTCACAGTTATATTATTAGGTGTCCCTGATATGATAGGACCAGTAGTATCGTCTATAGATATAGTCTGTATACATGTAGATGATAAGGCAGGATTATATTGATCAAATGCTGTCCATAATCTATCTACATAAAAAGATCCTGCACAATTTCCGAATCCAGTAATCGCATCTGAATGGTATAAAACTACAGGTCCGCAACTACCTCCTTGAGAGGTGGCAGTAGCTTGTCCTGCTATTACTGGAGATGGTATAAATCCGCCAGGACATGTTGAATATGCAGGTGGACAACTTATCGCCGGTGGCGTGTTACAAGTGTTACACTCTACCGTTACATTAAATGAATCAGTGGCTACATTACCACAGACATCTACAGCTGTAAAAATTACCGTAGTCGTACCCCCTGTAAAGTTACTCCCATTGGCAATATTAGATCCTGATGATGTCAATGTACAATCGTCAGAATATGTAGGAGGTGTCCATGTCACAGGCATGCTGCAGTGAGAGCCTTTCTTAAATAAAGTTATATCTGTAGGCACATTAGTAATAGTAGGTGCACCGTTATCTTCTAAGCTTATTGTCTGATTACAACTGGATGTTAATCCAGGGTTACTCGGCTCTGTAGCAGTCCATGTTCTAATAATTTCATATTCTGAAGCACATGGTCCAGTAGATATAACCTGATCGGTGTAACCGATAATAGGTGTATTACATATGCTACTCCCAGCTACCGCAGTGGCAGTACCTGTAAGAGTAGGCTCTGGATAAGAACCCGTAGGACAACTTGTATAGTTAGTAGGACAAGTAATCACTGGAGCTTCATCACATAGACAAATGACAGTAACGAAAAAATTATCAGTTACTGAAAGTCCACAATTGTCTATAGCAGTGTATACTACGGATGAGACACCAACCTGAAACGTAGACCCATTGCTAAAGTTACTTGACACACTATTTACACCACAATTATCAGAGGCAGTTGGTTCTGCCCAGAATACTTGGACAAGACAACCGACACCATTACCAGTCACTGTGATATCATTAGGCATGTTATTAAGCACTGGAGGTGTGTTATCAGTAACTTGTATTGTCTGTGTACAACTCGTCGTCTGTGTGTTATCCGTTGCATCAGTTGCAGTCCATAATCTTTCTATAACCATCTCTCCATTACATGGTCCTGATGAAGTTATATTATCTTGGAATGTAACTATGGGGCTACCACAAGATACATCAGTAGGTGTAGCCGTAGCTGATCCTGTACCCGACGGCGAGCTATCACCTGTTATAGGACAAGTCATCGCCGATGGTGGACAAGCAATATTAGGCGCTGTACAACAACTACCTACTACTGATACTGTAAAAGAGCACTGAGTACTTAACCCACATCCATCCACAGCTGTATATACTACAGACGTATTTCCTAATGCAAAAGCATCTCCACTATTATGAGTAGAAGAAAATTGAATAAGATCACAATTCTCAGTAACTGTAGGCACTGCCCATGTAGCTACATAATTACAACTGGCCGTAAGATCTAATGTTATATTAGATGGGCAATTACTGATTACAGGAGCTTCTACATCTTCTAAGTATATAGTCTGTTGACAAGTAGAATGCAACTTAAGACTCGCAGATCCTGCAGGGTAAGTTGCCTCCCATGTCCTATGCACTATCTTAAGACAATTAGTATTAGTCGTCACCACATCAGTATAAGAGACTATTGGTGTCGGACAATTAGCGTCACCTGGCATTACTGTTGGCATCCCCGCTATTGCAGGATCGATGTTATCAGTAGGACATCCAAAGTATGTCGGTGGACAAAATAAAATAGGTGCCGTCAAGCACATCATCTCAAAATTCATCTGTGCTTCAGGCACATCACCATTGAGACAGAAATTCTCATCATCATTATATGCCTGTACTGTTATTGCAAAGCATACAATAAGAAGGATGGAAAGTGTTTTTGTAAATAAATTATTCATACTTAAATTGTTATAAGGTAAATGCACTTGTAAGATTCTGTAGAATAGGTTTGCACAACTTGAAAGAATCTTTACCAAAAAAAATTATTTTTTTTTGAAATAATAATTTTGGAGTGCTGTTATAAATGAACTGATCGTCGAATACAAAACACTATACGAAGCGGAAGGAATAATTGCTTCTTAAGACTTAGTACAAGAAACTGTTAAAGTTTAGTATGAGATGGCTATGAAGATAGAAGAAGAGAAGAAATTTGAAGGTGTTAATATGTATAAGTCCTTGATCTCATTGATTATAAAAAGAAAACAGGGAGCAGTATATTTTCTATTTAGAATGAAAAATAAAAAGTAAAAAAATTGATCTTTTTTCGAAAAAAAAATCTGCTTATCAGTTACTTAAAAATGCACAATAAATGAAGCAACCTTACTTAACGGAGACAAACTTAATACGCTGCTTATAAGTCCTAAAATACTTTGGTACACGCATGAGCATTAAGCCCGTATCATAATGCCTGGCAGCATTATGATCTATACAAACGTTGCGACATTAAGGATATCTCCAATACTTCAAAACACCTCTACAGTAATAAATATCGAAGCGATAACTACTCAGACAATATATGAGTTACATGAGAACACAGTAAGTAAATTGTGACCTTAGGTGAAATTCTAAAAACAGCAATACAGAAGTGCCATACGACGTGACTATAACTACAACAGAAGTCACAAATGTAGTCTTAACTACAAGTTTTAAATTCAATATAAAATCATTAAGAAAAAGCGGATACTAATCAAGGCCTCTTAAGCCGACATTACCCTTCTGAAAGTCTTCAATAAAACTGGTATTTTTGAATATTTCATTTTTGATATAGCGAGAGTTTCTTCTGAGGTTTGTTTTATTCTTTAAATATGACATCATATTTATTGCAGAGCTCGTGAGTGAGAATTTGGATCTATAACAAAGCTGCAAAGTGAGCACGTACCCCGCTTAAGATATAAAGTAAAATGTAAAAAAATAAAGAATGCCTTATAAAATCTGCTTCGCCTTCTTATACTTCAAGCTACCATAGAACAGGATATATCCATAGCATATAAGAGTAAGTACAAAAGCAGTCTTAAAACCAAATCCATCAATCAATCCACCGAAAGCAAATGGAATTATAGCACCTCCAACAATGGCCATACACAGCAATCCTGAAGCTTGAGCTTTAAGATCCCCTAAGCCTTCTAAACTTAAAGTGAAAATAGTCGGAAACATAATCGAATTGAATAATCCGACAGCCAATATGGACCACATAGAAATCAAGCCTACTGTGCTGATAGAAATTACTATCATAGCTATAGCCAGAAAAGCAAAAATACTCAGCACTCTACCAGGCGACATAATCTTAGTCAGGTAAGCTCCGACAAAACGTCCAATCATAGCACTACCCCAATAGAAGATTACAAAGATCCCTAAAAGAGACTTAGGGTCAGAATCTGAAAAAGTTTTATTAAAGACACCAGCAATAGTATTAGCGATGCTCATCATCGTATCATTATCAGAAACTATGGCAGACAAATTCATATCATTAAAATAGTTTACCAAAAAACTTCCGATAGACACCTCTGCACCTACATATACGAAGATCCCTAAAGCACCCAAAAGCATCATTTTATTTTTCAGAAGAGAAAGGTATCCCCCTCTTGGGCTTTCTTGCATAACAGTAGGCAACTTGATGAATGCAAATATAAATGCCAGCAGCAGGATAAATGATGCAATATATAAAAATGGCATCTGTACTGTCGCGGCTTCTGCAGCATAATAAGCCGTCTTATCAACGGCACCTAATGCACTGATTTGATCAGAGGTTTTTACACTATCGCTTAATAGAAATAAAGCTCCTACCACTGGGGCTATTGTAGTTCCTAAAGAATTAAATGCTTGCGAAAGATTTAATCGGCTGGATGCATCTTCTTCCGCTCCTAACAATGCAACATAAGGATTAGCCGCTACTTGCAGTAATGTAATACCACTCGCCAGCGTAAAGTACCCTATTAAGAATACCTCAAAACTTCTAAACTCTGAAGCTGGATAAAACATAAGACATCCAAGGGCCATAACTATCAGTCCGCAAACTATACCTTTCTTATATCCAATTTTAGTAAGCAACATACCGGCAGGAATAGAGACAACAAAAAATGCCAAGAAAAACATGAACTGCACCAATACAGTCTTAGCATATGACATCTCAAACACATCCTTTAACCTTGGTACTAAACTGTCTACCAAAACGGTAATAAATCCCCAAAGAAAAAATAAGGTCGTAAGAAATATAAAGGCACTTTTGTAAGACTTATTGGTTGACATGACTATTGTTTATTGTAATAACCGAAATTAATATTTCCTAAATAAGATATACTACTTAATCTGAATTTCGTCAATGAAGATCCAAGATCTTCCATCATGCATATACCCTAAGTGCCATTCTGGTAACTCTCCTAACTTCTTAGCAACTACTTTCACATATCTCGCCTTTCTATTTAGAATTTTATCTACAACTTTTATACTAGCATCTGCGCTCTCGACCGTAGCGTTAATATTATCTTGATGGGCTAACTTGAAATCAACCCCATCATCAGAAGTATATATCTCTACCCTCGTTGGATAAAAAATCCATGATCCCTGATCTTCTAAGAATCCTATGGTTATATCTTTTAGAAATTTCTTAGTACCTAAATCTACGATAGCGACCACATCTTCATCCCAGTACCCTTGCCAGGATCCAGTTCGGAAATCTCTTGTACCGACGACGCCATCTATCAAGGCATTATCGCCACCTGCATTATATTGATTTGCATATTCTGTTTTTAATTCGATCTTCAGATTAGGGTCTATCTTAAAGAAATCAGTAGAGACTATAGAACTCTTAACTTCTCCTCTCTGAGCATAGACGCTGAGTTTTGATTTTTGCAAAATCTCAAAAGGCTTAGAGTACTCCATATAATCACCTCCTAATGAATAGTATATATTAGATTGAGTATCCACAGTCTCCAATGTCACAAGAGTACTTCCCTTAAAGGCAACATCACCTTTAGAAATATAAGGCGCAGGGACAATTAAGTTATCTGTTATCGCTGTCACTGGAACATACTCGTCTGCTGTTGCCCAATCGGTAGGTGTATCTGTCATCTCAAAAACCAAGCTACCACCATTAACGATATCCTCGTGTTTGACATATGAGTAGGGGTAGTTAACTCCATTAAGCGCTGCATTCTTAATGTACTTATTCTTATCAGAAATGGACTTAGCGATTATTTTAAAGGTCTTACCATTCTCTAAATTGATAGTTGCATTCTCAAATAATGGACTACCGATTATATACTCATTAGTCCCTGGTGTCACAGGATAGAATCCTAAAGAACTGAATATATACCATGCACTCATCTGTCCACAATCTTCGTTACCAGAGATTCCGTCAGGCGTATTAGTATAGAGTTCGGTTAATATTTGTCGAACCTTCTCTTGTGTCTTATGCGGCTTATTTACAAAATTATATAGATACGCCATATGGTGGCTCGGCTCATTACCATGTGCATACTGCCCAATTAATCCAGTTATATCTACTTGATGCCTACCAGCGGTTTTATCCTCAGCGACAAACAATCTATCCAGTTGATCTTCAAGATCTTTCTTACCACCTAATAGCTCGGTAAACCCACTTATATCCTGCGGTACATAAAAACTGTATTGCCATGAATTCGCTTCGGTATAATTAAAATTCACCTCATAAGGATCGAAAGGTGCAAACCAAGTATTGCGAAAACGACCTCTCATAAATTTTGATTCTGGATCAAAAATATTCTTGTAGTACTGTCCTCTTTTTATGTAATTATTATAATCATCCTGATACCCCATTTTATGTGCCATACGAGCAATAGTCCAATCATCATAAGCGTACTCTAATGTTTTGGATACCGATTCTGATTCAGACTCTACAGGTATAAATCCGTATTTCTTATAACTCTCCAGCCCTAATTTATCTCTCGTCGCCGAATGCTTCATAGCCTCAAAAGCTTTCTTGACATCATAATTTTTAATACCCTTAAGATAGGCATCTGCGATAACTGGAACCGCATGGTACCCAATCATACAATGCGTATAATTACCAGCTAAATCCCAGATAGGCATAATACCGCCTTCGTCATATTTAGCTATGAATGTGTTGATAAAATCATTAGTCCTCTCCTGCTCTATAATTGTGTATAATGGATGAGCTGCCCTGTAAGTATCCCATAACGAGAATACTGTATAGTAATCAAAATCTGTAGCCTTATGAATTTCTAAATCCATTCCTCTATATCTTCCATCTACATCATTGTACAAGTTAGGGGCTATCATGACATGGTACATCGCCGTGTAGAAGTTAGTAAGGTTATCTACGTTCTTATCTTCTATAACAATCTTTGACAATTGCTCTTCCCATAGATCTTGTACTTCTTTTTTTATCTGATCAAAAGTTTTATCACCTATCTCTGCTTTTAGATTTTCTTTGGCACCTGCTATATCTACAGCTGAGATTCCGACCTTAATATATACAGGTTCATTATTAGGATTTACAAAAGTCAAAGCACTTCTTCTCGCTCCTGGCATACCCTCTTTCTCTGGAGATTGCAGGATATCATTAAAAGGATGTGAGGTCTTTATACTAAAGTAAAGTCTTTGGTCTTTTGCCCAAGCATCAGAAAATCGGTATCCTACTATTTCTGTATTAGATATTTTTTCAATTTTAGCATCGATTACTTTATCTCGGTGGACCAAGTCTAACATTACGACTTGATTTTCTGAAGATGGAAATGCATACTTATGTATTCCGCTTCTTTTGGACACAGTCAATTCTACATTAATATCTGTATCATCCAAGTGTACTTTATAGAATCCGGGCTCGGCTACTTCTCTGTCATGGGTAAAATGAGATCTATAGCCATCCTCGCCATCAGCACCATTATGGAAATTGATTTTGTTGGTAGGCATTAATAAAATATCTCCATAATCAGAGACGCCTGTTCCACTTAGGTGTGTATGAGAAAATCCATAGATATACTCATCAGAATAATGATAACCAGAGCATCCATCCCATCCTTTTAAGCGAGTATCTGGACTTAGCTGCATCATTCCGTAAGCCATTGTTGCTCCCGGATAGGTATGGCCATGCCCTCCTGTTCCTATAAAGGGATTAACATAAGAAATCAATGGTGAATTATTGCTCGCTGAACTTGTGGGCAGTTTTTCTGTGCAAGAGGCGTATAGGATTGGAAACAGAAATAATAGGAGGAATTGAAACTTCATTGAAAAGAGATTCTAATTATCAAACGTAATAATAAAAATGTAATGGTCTAATTTACATTCTTTTTTTTACGTCTCTCCATTCGACTCAGAAAAATCAAACTTAAAAATAACAATAGAATGGAATTATCCTAAATGGGAGCATTACTCTATTAAGTAGGCATATATATACTGATAGATATTTCAGCATCTAATAAAAATCAGCTTTTAATTACTAACGTCTACTTTTACCTATTCCCAGCTTATTAGCAACAACGAGTAATAGAATAGCCCCAACAGTAGCAGAGATCATCATACCGATAACATTCTCAGGAAGCGTTACATTAAATTGTTTTTCAACGACTTTTACGATACCAGAACCTGCGTTGATATTTAATAGCCCGAAGATAAAACCACCGACAATTCCCCCAGCGATCCCTAACAAAGTATTAATGATCAAACCAAAAGAAGTTCCTTTTACGATGCGTGCTGCAATGGCTCCTGCGATACCGCCGACTATAATCATTATCACCCAATTCAATACATCTGCTGGAATAGCTGAATCCATTTTGTTTAATTTTTGGCAAATATATCAATCTATACTACTTATAATCATCGAAAATGTCAAAATTAACTTTAAAACCACATCATCATGTGATTGTGGAAGTTATATTGTTAAGGTATCTTGGCGTTACCTAAAAAAAAATCATGGAGAATATTAATGTTGCAATTATAGAAGACGATAGAGTCATCCATGAAAGCTTGGTACAAAGCATCAATATGTACCCAGCTATGAATCTATCTTGGGATGCATTCAGCGTCGAAGAAGCCATCGAATATATTGAGGCTCAAAAATCACCAGCTCCAGATGTTATACTATTAGACATTGGGCTTCCCGGTATGAGTGGATTAGAAGGATTACCTTATATCAAAAAATCATTAGAAAACTCTGACATCATAATGCTTACAACGTATGATGAATCAGAAATTATATTCAAAGCATTATGCTCAGGTGCTTGTTCATATATTTCAAAAAAGACGTCTCTCAAAGTAATTATGGATTCTATATTTACGGTATACCGTGGTGGATCTTATATGTCACCTACTATTGCTCGTAAGATAGCAGAACATTTCTCTCCCTTAAAATCGCAAGCAGCTTCTTCATCGATTCTCACTCTCAGACAACTGGAAATTGTCAAACACTTATCAGATGGATTAAGCTATAAGATGATCGCTGATACTATGAGTATCTCCTTGGATACAGTACGCAGCCATATCAAAAAAATCTACAAGTCATTAGAGGTAAATAACAAAATAGCAGTGATCGATATGTTTCGGGAAGGGAGGTTATAACAATTATTCACTTTAATTACTTGAGAGGAATCATCACCTCTACCCTATACCCACTCTGATCATAGGAGATATTAGCTTCTCCTGATAAGTCTTCTGCTCGCTTAATTATATTACTGGTTCCTGTACCTGATGTTCTTACATGAGAAGCATCTACTTTACCATTATCTTGAATAAGCATTAATACCATATTTTTCTCTTGAGCAAGCTTTACATTTACTTTATTTCCTGATGAATATTTTGCCGCATTGGTTATGGCTTCTTTGAAAATTAGATACAGATTCTGCCTGAGTACAGGCTCTATTTTTTCTTTGCTTGTATCAAGAACCACATCCATATTAAGCTGAATATTCTTAGGCAGTAATACGTCATTTCCAAAATCCAACATCCTATCGACTAAGTCATCATAACTATCCTTACGAGAATCTATAGCCCATACAGTATCTCGCATCCTACTCATTGCATCTCTGCTCATATGCGCAAGCTTCTCCATAGAACCTTTGACATTATGATCAGCGAAATTACTTAACAACTCAGACTGCATAGCGAGTCCAGTGAGTATACTTCCTACATCATCATGGAGATCACTTGACAACTTAGAACGGAATAATTCCCTTTGCTTTGCTTGTTTCTTTTTAGTTTCTTGACGTAAATAATTATAACCAAAGAAAAACAATAGACTAAAA
>Ga0209185_1002846_pt1 | contig 10971 bp, 9 predicted proteins | sample SidtaG_2_FD_187425 | JGI IMG/M metagenome (GOLD analysis project Ga0209185, IMG submission 187425) | Marine algal microbial communities from Sidmouth, United Kingdom - Sidmouth_Asex2 metaG (SPAdes) (version 2) | ecosystem: Host-associated > Algae > Red algae > Unclassified | place: Sidmouth... | reverse complement strand
AAAGTGCTATTGTATCCCCTATGGATGTCGCAGCAGTAGTAGCCAGCAAGACTAATATTCCAATAGGCAAATTACAAGGTGATGAGCGCAAGCGATTGCTGTCTATAGAAGATCATTTAAGAAGAAGAGTCGTAGGTCAGGATGGTGCCATAGCAAGTATAAGCAAAGCGATATTAGAATCGAGGGCTGGTCTTAAGAAAGCTGGACAGCCAGTAGGATCTTTCTTTTTTACAGGACCCACGGGCACAGGTAAGACTGAGTTAGCTAAGACATTAGCACAGTTCTTATTTAATGATGAGAAGTCGCTCATAAGATTTGATATGTCAGAGTTTAAAGAATCAGTATCAGCAGCATTATTATATGGCGCATCTCCAGGATACGTTGGTTATAAAGAAGGTGGTTTATTGGTCAACAAAATTAGAGAGAAACCTTATTCTATTGTATTATTTGATGAAATAGAAAAAGCACATCCATCTGTGTTTGATGTATTCCTGCAGTTATTAGACGAGGGACGACTAACTGATAAGCAAGGTAAGACAGGAGATTTTTCTAATGCCGTTATTTTATTTACCTCTAATCTAGGTCAAGAACACATAGCCGTATATCACGAGAAAGAAGGAAAGTTACCAAGCTCAGATTGGATAAGAGATGTCTATCTTAACGATCCAGCTATAACTTTTAGACCAGAGTTCTTAGGAAGGCTGGACAGCATCGTACCGTTTGCACCGATATCAGAAGAAGTCGTTACGCTCATATTTAATATTCAACTTAAGGGACTGATCAAGTTATTAAATAAGCAGGGAATACAATTTGAAATAACACCTGAAGCAGCTAAAAAAATAGCATTCGATGGATACAGTCCTAAGTTTGGAGCAAGACCTATCCGAGATGTCATAACTAAACAGTTAAGGCAACCTCTCTCGCAGATGATTATATCGGGAGAGTTAAGCGCAGGAAAAAAAGTTCATATTTCTGTAACGGATGAGGCTGTTCAGTTCAACATAAAGTAAATTTTTAAACTATAACAATTAAAATATATACCAATGGCAAAATATGAATTAGGAGGACACGAAGTAAAACAAGGAACTGGTGGGGAAGGCATAACACTTTTAGATCAAAACAAAACAATGGTGGTCACTCAGCTTACTGGCGAAGAGCCATTAGCTCCAGAGTTCGAAAAGAATCTCAAAACCATTAATGATGTCTTCGCTAAGTATAAACCTAATGTGGATATAGAATTCGAAGATGCCGATGGGAGTCCAGTTAATAACAATCTATCATTTAATACGATAGCAGATTTTGGCAAGAAGGGTTTAATTAAGAATAGTGAATTTCTTCAAGATTTAGAATCTCAGAGATCAGAGTATCAGAAATTTGTCAAGATGCTTAAGATTAAGCAGATGGGCAATATCCTGAAAGATGGAGAAGCTAAGGATGCCTATATATGTGGATTGAAAGCAATGATAGAGGAGCTTGAACAAACTGGTGCTTAATATTTATAACAATAATAACTCTCACTACAGTAATAGAATAAATCTGAGATTATAAAGTGATTTCTCTTTTAGTCTATCTGTATAAAAAAATCAGAAAATGTCAGAATCAGAAAAAGTACAAAACATAGCTGAAGTTAAAGTAGCTGAAAAAAAAGTTGCTAAAACTGGAATGTCACTTAAAGATAGTGCTACCGCATTAGTTAAATATGGAGGATTCGGAATCATAGATGCAACCATAGAAAAAGCTGGAAATCTAAATCCAGATAAGAAAGCTAAAAGAAATATATTCCTAAATGAGAGTGATCTGGAAGAGCGTAAGGCTCTCAAGAGACGCTTACAATTATGGATGAGCTTGCTGTCAGATAATCAAGAAATCGATGAGATGGTTACGCAATGTCATGAGAAATCAGATAAAGCAGGCAAGGAGTTAGCTAAGAATATTGCCAAGGGATTACAGGCAACTGAGACACTAGAAAAAAATTATCGAGCCGTGGATCTCTTTATGAAGAATACTGGACAAGACAAGTTACATAATGTCACTTTCGTCAATGCCAGTGAGGAGCAAATTAAAGATCTGGATAACACCTTATTCGCCGATGCAATTAATGAAGAATTCAATATCAACTTTAATAGACTCGACCTAAGAAATTCCTATTCCATGATGCTTATGCCTGGGTATCTTGGTAAGAACAGTGTCCTTAATCATTGGGGAGAGATAGTACACAACCATAAGGTAACAATGTTTACTGATTTCAGAGACTTGGATGAAGCACAAGATGTAATTGAGTTATTTTCTGATGCAGACCATGCAAGTGCTGATGCCCACAAGAGTAATATTGTAATGGCATGTAACTGGTTATTAGGCAGAGAAGGTTATCCTGAATTAGAAATAGAAGAAGACCTCAGAGTCGCTCCTTCTTCTGCATTGGCTGGTAAAATATACCAGAGTAGAAGTTCTATGGCTCAGGTAGTAGCTGGAGTTCAACATGGGAAAATGGCAGGAATTGATGGAGTTGCTTTTCCAACTAAAAAGACTGAACTAACGAGCTTAGAAGATATGGGACTAGTTCCTATGACGAATGAATTTGGTTCTGTGATGGCATTTTCTGGAAAGACACTTTTTAGTGGTAACAATATAGGATTGCAAAGTTATAGTGTGGTAAGAACTTTTGATTGGGTAGGTAAGGTACTCATCGATTTCTTAAACAGATCTGCCTTCGAAAATTTCAATAGTAAAACTCAGAGAGAATTAAAGAAAAAGATTTCTAAATTTTTAGAAGGCATTAAAGGGAGTGGCAAATTACTTAAAGATTTTAGTATTCATGAGTTAGATCAGGATAAGGAAAATCCCGATATCGTCAATGTAAAGATACACTTGACCCCATTTTTTGCAACACGTACTTTTCTCCTCTCTATGGCAGGATCTAATGGAGAAGAAGGTGTAGAGTGGGATACAGATGTCGATTAATCATCGCGATTTACTAGTCAATCATTATTATAATTTTCAATTAATAATTAAAATCATGAGATCAAAAATAATCTTACTCATACTTTGTTATACGCAACTTACATTAAGCTCTCAATCAATATTTACACATAAGTGTAGTATTACAAATACAATATCCAGTGCAACTATGGTAGACAAATCCCGCTCTGGGAATAATGCTAAGGCTACGGTTATTGTGACTCACAACTGGGGAAGTAGTGGAGCGTATAACAATCATCCTATAGGTGCAACTTGGAAGAATAATGCATTGACAGTTGTCAACTTAGACGGTGCTAAAATGCCAAAAAATGCTAAGTTCAACATCTTGATATCTACTGATAAAAAATTAGGGATGATGCATAAAGTAACTTCATCTAATAGATCAGGGCATATATCTTACATTAATAATACGAGATGGAATAATAATCCTAATGTTAAGTTACTCATTACGCAGAGTGGAGCAGGTACAAAAAACCCTAATCCTGTTGGAATTTATTATACCAGTGGTAAGTGGGCGATATATAATCAGAATATGAAGCCATTACCTAAGGGAGCTTCTTTCTATGTATATGAGTGTCAGGACTGCAGTATTATAACTGCTAATTCTCCTAATGGTAACTTTTTTGATTTTAGTAATGAAAGGAATAATCCAAAGGCCCAGTTATTCGTGACTCAATACTGGACAAGTGTATACAATCCTCACGAAGTTGGCCTATGGTATAATCAAGGAAAGTGGTCAGTATATAATGAGGACAAAAAGCCCCTCCCTCGTAATAGTAAGTTTATAGTAGGAAAGGGTAAAGCGAAACAGTATAACACTACAACAATAAACACAACTTATGCGCCAGTGCAAACACAAGCTAAATCGCCAGGTAAAATTAAACTTCATTTTTACGGAATATCAGTAGATGATCATCAAGAAAATACTTGGGGAAATGTAAAATATTGTCTACAGAAAAAATCAAGTAATGGCAAGTATGTAGATGTCAAACCAGAAGGAAAATCTTCTGCATGGCAAAAATGGTCAAGACCTAAAGGTAATCCTTTGATGTGTTATCCCTATCCCAAACATGGTAAGAAAATAGGAAATATAAATCAAAATCTGATCTATAAGATTGATCTAAATGCATTTAATAATTTGGAATATAGAATCAAGTATGAGATAAAGCTGACTTGTTCTCATCAGGATAATTTTGCAGCATCGGTAGGTGATCATGCTATGAGATCATACGAAACAGATTATATCAAAGTGTATCCAACAGATAATCCTGAAATGGTTACGCATAGAGGCAAGGCACATAAAACTGCTTCTAATAGAGTACATAGTTTTAGAGTACAATTTGGAGTAGTAAGTATGTAATAAAATAATCAAGAATACTTCTAAAGAAGCTAATCCAAGTAACGAGATCAGATCATGTTGCACCATTAATATGAATCCGAGGTCGAGTAACTTTTTTAGTTTATAGGCTAAGTAATTTAATAAAACATTTTTTAACCAAAACAAATTAAAAATTATGGCATTTAAAGCAATATTAGAAATGGACAGTATAGAATATACAGTAGAAAACTGTAATTTCTCTATGCACCAAGAAACTGATCATCGAAATAACAAACCTACAGCACATGTTGCACCATCTTCTATTTCTATGGAAATCAAAGTAGATAAAAAGAAAATGAAGGAATTATGGAAATGGGGTATTCTTCATCATGAGAAGAAAACAGGAACCGTTAAATTCTATAAAGTTGATGAAGACGCGTCAATGTTTGATTTAGCATTTGAAGACGGATTTTGTACTTCCTTTTCATATCAGATGAGTAGTCACGGCTCTAGTGATATGACGGTAAGCATAGATATCTCTTGCCGCAAATTGGAATTAGATGGTGATGGTTTTGAATTAGAATGGTAAAAGTATGAAGAACCTAATAGTTGTTGATGGTAGAGTAGAAGGGAATTATCCTCAAGGCGCTTTGTATGTTAATGATCAAATAGAATTGGAGGAAACTCTCAATATAATTCTTAAAAATACGCCACTTAATCGATTGGTAATATTTTGTCATGGTCCTCATCCATTAAGTTTTACAAGTGATGATCTCACTTATGATAATTGTGGAGTTTTTCAAAAATTAAATGGTAAGGTTAATAAAATAATACTTTACTCATGTAAGGCAGCTATTGGACATGGCTGGAAAATGTGCCAAAAGATTTCAAGAGTCTCAAACGCTACTGTAATTGCTTCTTCTTATTCGCAAAGATATAATCCAGATACTTTTTCGCCAGGTCATTGGGAAGGTAAACTTTATGAATTCTATCCTAATGGAAGAGTAAAGAAACTACAGAACTATTCAGGAACCAATAAAAGCAAGTAAACTTTAATGGGATGGTTTATAGAAACTGATGAGGAAAAGAAATCTCGCCGAAAAAGAAAAAGATTGCGGAATGAGATTTCTGGACGATTAGGTCCTTATGACGATGGTTATAATTATAAGGTATACTTCAAGGGGAACAAAATGTATGAACATCATAGAGATGCTAATGAGGCTTATCTCAATGATAGAATTGAGAGAAATCACTATAAGAAAGGCGATGTTATTGCAGTTGCAGAAATTAAATACAAGCGCTTATCGAGTGAGATTAAAAAATCTATAGGACGAAGATCGATGGATTCTGTTGATGGGTTGATTTCTACACTTAAAGAAGCTTTAGAAATGGACCAACCTACATACTACAGAGGTTGGAGAATTAAAAAAATAGTATCTATTGGTACTAAGGGGAAAGGGTATTGTTATTGTTATCCTATAGTTTATTTATATGATAATAATAAGAGAATATATTTTCAATTGAAACATATTGAAAGTGTTTTTGATAGGGGAGAAATGGAATGGATATGGCGTTCTGTAGGTTTGAATTTTATGAGTAGAGCATATAAATGGCTTTTTCTAAGGTCTATTGAGAGTTTGGTGGTTATAGTTTCTGCACCTGCTAAAGTTCGGCTTGCAGGAAAACTGGTGCCTAAGATGATAGGAATTTATCGCTCAGCTTTTAAATTCGGGATGAATAGGATTGTCATTTATATAAGTAAGGAGATCATAGAAAATCTTGTTCAATTTTTAATTCAAATGGCATTAGGTTTTGTAGATAAAATATACACAGACGCTCTAATTAGTAAAATACATAATTCAGGAACAGCAAAACAGATTTCTATTTCTAATAAGAAAATTATTGAGAAGGCACTTTCAGATCAACTATTTTCTTTTCTTAATGCTAAGTGGAAGAGAAAAAATAAAGTCTTTATCAACCAATTATTTCAAAGTAATCTGATTAGTACAAGCATTACAAAAATTGAAAAATTGTCTTCATTAACTGGTAAAAAATTAAATTTTAAAAAATTGTTATCGATTCAATTATTGAATAGCTTCAGCGAGATTTCAATAGTATTTAAAAAAATGATTTTAGAGATAATTTATGATTCTATTATATCGCAGAAGTCTCAAAGTCAATGCAATAAAAAGGTTAAAGCGAATATTTTAGATTTAAAGCTTGATCAAATTTTTTTTAAAAATTTTAAACAAGGATTATACGATTTACTATGAAAATTAAGACATGAAGTCCCCAATCAAAATATCAGTCAAAATAGGATCTAAGACGATTAAATCACAATCAGTAAATATTAGTCAAAGTGTAGTGGATCATCATACGTTTGCGATATTTGTTGACGCTACTGAGATCAGTAATAAAGATGCCGTTATCAAAGCAGAAGAAGTCTATGATGTTATTGCTAAACCTGTCTTAATTACCATAACTAATAAAAATGATGAAGATGATAGAATGGATTTTAAAGGAACTGTTAATTCCATTGATATCGATAAAGAGGCAGGTAATTACGATACGTTAGTAATAAGCGGTAGATCTAACACCATGTATGTAGATGACCATGCAGAGGTATGTACCTATAGTGAAACAACATTCGCCAACATAGCAAAGGAAGTCTTGTCTGATTTTGATGGAAATCTAATCATAGATGTGAGTCCTTCAATAAAAATAGACTATTGTGTCCAGTACAATGAAACAGCTTTTGACTTCGTCTCAAGATTAGCTTTCCAGTATGGACTCTGGTTTTATTACAATGGAAAAGATATGATTATCGGAAAATATTCAAAACGAAATGAATATAATCTTAGTGTAGGAAATTCCATGCAATCTTTTGAAATAGCTTTAACCATGTTGCCTTTAAATTATGGATATAGCCATTATAATTATATAGAAAATAATTCTTTTACTTCATTGGCTACTGGTATAAAGAAGCCTGATATAGGTAAGTATGCAGAAGGTACTTTAGATGCTTCATTTAAATATTACAATAGAAAGCCTCTTTCCGTTTTTAAATTGCCATCTAATAAAGAATCTATTGTGGATCAATTTACTAAGAGTAGAGTAGATAGTGGAGCTAGTCAGATGGTTTTGCTATCTGGTTTTTCTGGAAATCCTGGATTAGGGATTGGTGCTGTAGTTGAAGTAAAAGATCAGGATGGTGATAACATGGGTAATTATAATATAGTCCGAATTACTCATTCATGGAACGGAGAGGGTAGATACAAAAATAATTTTGAAGGAATACCATCTTCTATAGGATGCCCCATCCCTAATCCGAATGTTCGAATACCTAAATCAGGTAATCAAATCGCAACGATCGTAGAAAATGCCGATCCAGATAACATGGGCAGAGTAAGAGTAAGATTTCCATGGCAAGATCAGAATTCTATGACACCTTGGATAAGAGTAACATACCCTTATGCAGGTGGAGGCGACTCCTATTTCTGTCCTGAGATAGATGATCAAGTCATGGTGGGTTTTGAGATGAATAATCCTGATCGACCTTTTGTGATGGGTAGTGTATATCATGGTAAAAACAAGCCTCAATATGCAAGTGATGACAATACTGTCAAAGCCATCCACACCAAATGTGGCCATCGAATTATTTTTGAAGATGGAGATGATTCTATGATTAGTATCTATACTAAAGATGACAAAAATCATATAGTACTTGATGTAGCAGATGATGGGCAGATATCGATTACAACAGAAGGGGTACTAAATCTAAAAGGTAAAACGATCAATCTCGAAGGAGATGAACTCAATATAAAAATGGACAGCGCCATAAATATGGAGGCAGGTCAAGATGTGTCCATGAAAGGAGCCAATGTCACTGTGAAGGCAGATCAAGTCGCAAGTTTATCTGGTATGGAAGCTAAAATATCAGGTGATACTTCTGCAGAGATGACAGGTGCTCAAGTGAAAGTCGAGGCTAGTGCAATGGCAGTTCTTAAAGGAGCTATGGTCAATATAAACTGATAAGTTATGCCAGAAAACTATCAATATCCGATCAGTGCTGCGGCACTCTACAATGGTAAGAGGCTTCCAAGATATATGCCTGAAGAATCAGTGCGGAGACACATCTATCTCATCTTGATGACGAACTTACGAGAATATGGCTTTGATGCCAGATATGGTAATGCATTGTGGGATAATGACTTTGATGTAAGTATCAATGAGCATAATTGGAATGACACGATAGCTAATGTACTTAAGGAAGATATCTGCAACGCAGAACCGCGAGTCGATAAGTCATTCGATCTATCAGCGAAAGTCGTCAAGTATGACGCTGAAGATCATAATACTAAACAGAAATTTATTATCACCATATCAAAGATGGTACTGACTGAAACCAATGAAAAAATAAATGACATAGAATACGAAATAGTGTTTAGCCCAATTTCGATTACTTGATTGATTAGCCTACTAATTATAAGTAATTAAGTATTAAAAATTTGTATGAATGAAAACATTTGAAACCAGAAATGATATAAAGGAAAGAATCCTAAAAGAGGCTGCTCGTGAGTGGAATTACCGAGGTGTAACAGATATAGATCTCAATGCCTTTGACCCGATAGTAGACTTAATGATGGGAGCATGCAGTTACGAATTAGAACGATTATCTAACGACATTACTAATAGTCGTAACCGTATGCTGGAGCGACTTGTTGAGATACTTACACCTGATGTTATGACCCAGGCGCAACCAGCATATTCTATTATGCATGCCATGCCATCCGAATATATGCATATTGTACGTCCATATGATTTGGTATTCCACAAGCACATAGAATCTAAGAGAGATATTTTCTTCTCGGCACCAGAAGCATACAAAATATTCAATACCAGAATAGAATTAATGGCTTATGACAATACCATTGTGAGGGTGAATGAACGATTAGAAAGAGATAAAATCATAGAAAGCGTTTATGGTAATTATGTCACCCCTGGTGCTTTTTATATTGGTATCAAAGTAGATCCTATGATTAGAAGTTTAAAGGATTTTACATTTTTCTTTGACTGGAAGAATCAAGTAAGGCTCAACTCTTTTCTTAAGTACCTACCACTTACACAATGGTTTGTCGGAGATATACCGATCAATATAAGAGCTGGACATAATGCTGTCGATGATTACGATAATTCTGGAGAGAAAGCTGAGTTTAATGCATTGGGTATAGAGAAGTATTTTAAGAATAATGTACTCAGTATTACATCTCATCATTTTATAACAATAGAGGATAGTGATCTACAATTACATGATCATCTCTGTACGTATCCAGAAGAGCTGAAAGAGACATTTATCGAATCAGATTTGCTACAACTTAAAGACGATCTTTTATGGATAAAAATCGTGCTTCCACAAGGACTCAAGGAGCATACTAAAGATATGGATTGCTTGATGAATTGTTATCCAGTGATTAATCGAAAATACTTTGAGAAGCAGAATAAGATAAGCGAAGATGTGTATATTATTCCTGTGGATGTAGGGGAGTCCCATTTCCTTACTATAGATAATATGACTAACAGTAGTGGTCAACATTATAAAGAGGTACCTCTTAAAAGTATAGATCAAGGTGATCATGGTATGTATGCGATACGAAATAGAGGCGTTAAGAGATTTGACACAAGAGAAGCACATCATATACTGAATTATACACTAGACTTGATTAATCATGAAGCGGCAGCTTTCCGTGGGCTCGATTATAATTCCGTTGGTGAAGATTTCAAAGAATTAGAAACGGTCTTTAGACGTATAAGAAAGAACTTCAAAAAATCTAAAGCTGAAATAGAGGATACGACTTTTCTATTTTTAAATCCATATCCAGATGATAATTTGGTCTATATTAAATATTGGACAACAGATGGATCATTAGCTAATAGAATACCTTATGGAACACCATTGAAATTATTCTCTAACAGCAATATGATCGCAAATTCTCTACAGCTTGTTACTTCCTCGCAAGGCGGTAAAGATCAAATGCAAGCTGTAGAAAGTATCCATGCATTTAAGGAAGTGATAATGACTAGGGGTAGGATAGTCACGGCTGAGGATATCAGGATATTTTGTACTAATGCACTAGGATTTAGAAATATAGAATCTATAAAAGTTGCAAAGGGAGTTGTTGTAAGTAAAAATGTCTCAGAGGGACTTATCAGAACGATAGATGTAATGGTCATACGTAAGCCTAATTCTATGCTCTCCGACCAAGAGTGGGAAGTGTTATGTAATGAAACTGAAGTCAATCTGGAGGCTAAGTCTTCAGGGATGAATCCGATAAGAATTATAACGAAAGCAGCATGATAGAGCAGACAACATATAATCACTTAGACATTAAAGCTGAAGTCTTAATAGCAGAATTGTTGGAACGAAGGCCAGATCTCACTTTAGATAATTTATCGATACATCCTAATGGGAAATTCAACCATACAATCGGCAGAGATATACGTACCGTTAGAAAAGAGGAAAATCAATATGGTGACACGACTACTAAAGTTATTGTCGCTCGTCCTGGCTTATATGATGCGTTACCGGCAGGTCTCTTTCATAAGATGGAAATTGATGAGAGAGATTTGGGAGCCAGTAAGAAAGATGAGGTTCTTTCGAGTATAAAAAGAATGAA
>Ga0209185_1002845_pt1 | contig 10971 bp, 13 predicted proteins | sample SidtaG_2_FD_187425 | JGI IMG/M metagenome (GOLD analysis project Ga0209185, IMG submission 187425) | Marine algal microbial communities from Sidmouth, United Kingdom - Sidmouth_Asex2 metaG (SPAdes) (version 2) | ecosystem: Host-associated > Algae > Red algae > Unclassified | place: Sidmouth... | reverse complement strand
GACGTGTGGGAACACGCCTACTATCTTAACTATCAAAACCGCCGCCCCGACTACATAGAGGCTTTTTTCTCCGTTGTGAACTGGGACGAAGTGGAGAAGCGGTTCAGCCAGGCATAAGCTATTTTTTTATTGTCGATCCGTTGAGCCCGGAGTATCCGGAGCTTACGCCGTTTCAGTTTGCTAGTCTCAATCCCGTCAAGTTTATTGATTTGGATGGACTAGAGGCAGCTGATCCGGTGACAGGGAAACGCGGTCCCTGGTCGTTGAGTTACGTGCATCGAGCATTAACCGATGGAGATCGTGATGAGATTACAAGGCGGGCTGGAAGTAGACATGAGACATTTATGGCTGACATGAATCGTCAACATCAAGCCGAAATGATGGGGCTATTTGCAGACCTCACAGCAACTTGGTTTGATGTAATTGGGATGGGGGAGTCTGGGGGAGGACTTTTAGATGATCTCGCTAAAGCGGGTGATGATGCAATGTCCGCATATCGTGCATCGCGGTTAGTTAGAGGTACTGGCAGTACTGGTACTCAAACTGCAAGCAAAGCTGTTCTTGAAGAATTTGATGGTTTTGTTAGAGTAGCCGATGAGGCTGGTAACAGTGCTGGCCGTGGCTGGTTAAATGGTGGAGAACTCAATTTAGTAATTGATGTAAGAAATTCTGCATTGACTGGCAGGAAGACATTTGATGAAATTTTTGAATTTATAAATAAAAACTACGATGAAATTACCTCAGTGCGTGGTACTTGGCGACAAGGTGCTCTTGATTCAAATTTGAGTTCATATGCGGCTAACCGAGCATCAGGAATGAGTAAGTCTGCTGCAGCCTTAGAAACATTTACCGGAAAAATGGCGAGTGGAAGAGGTTTTGGTAAGGCATCAGTAGTTGAAAAAATCGGATCAAATGGAAACATCCGTAGTGTAGATGTAATATTTAGATGATGATAAATAGCGAAGATTTGCAAAATGCAGGCTTTTCAAAGTTTGTATTCCCAAGTAAATATCAGAAAGATGAAAAGGAGAGAATGGCTTGGTCGGGTTATATTGACCAGGCTGGATTTCTGACTATTCGACTAATTTTACTTAGCGATGTTTGGGAAGTAGATAAAATCTACATTGATTATGCGGAAGCTAGTAATGCAGTCAATCTAGATTGGATCGTTTCTGCCAATGTTGACTCCATTGTTAAGTATATCGAATCAATTGGTACTAATAGACTCTAATATAGTCTCAGGTATTAGGAATAGGTCATCGATACCTTAGCATCTCTGATATAAGTATCAATCAAATCATAAAGCACCTGCTTCTTCTCGCTACCAAGCAGCTCCAGTTCGGCGAGCCGCTGTAGATTCTGACTGTTCAGTTTTTTAGCGGAGTCTTTACCGGCGAGATAATCCAGGCTGACATCGAGTGCATCAGCAATTTTGCGCGCCACTTCTAGCGAAGGGACGGCGTCGTCACGTTCGTACTTACCGATCATGACATGGGAACTACCCGTTTGCTTGGCTAGCTGACTACGAGAAAGTCCTAAATGTTCCCGTCGTTCCGCGATGGTTTTACCTGTTGTCATGTCTGAAAGGGTATGAAAATGCTTGATTTTGCTTGTGTTACCCAAAAATACGGAACTAAAGGATAAAAAAGAAGCCAATACTTTCTTTGCTTTAATGTCTTAAAGGGTATGTTTGTGTCCGATAGTTACAGGTTCAATTTTTTCTTCACTTGAAAGAAAAACTGAAATCAGCCGCAGACATGACCATTCCCGAGATAAAGTCCGCCCTTTCCATTGAAACCGTCCTGGCTCACTATGGCCTGAAAGCAAGTACGAAGGGCGCGATGAAATGCCCCTTCCACCCCGACGGTAAAGCCTCAATGAAAATCTACCCAGAAACCAACACGGCCTTCTGCTTTGCGGGCAGCTGCGACGTGCAAAGCGTAGACGTAATTGACTTCATCATGCGGATGGACAAAAGCACAAAACGCGAAGCCATCCTTAAAGCAAAAGCCATGTGCGGGGAAGCCTTGACCACGCCACTGGCACCAAGCCCAAAACCAGCGACGGAAAAACTGGACCTATCCGCCATCTACGAATCCAGCCTCGACGACATGGCCCGCACCCCGAGCGGCAAAGCCTACTGCGATACGCGCGGCCTGGAAACGGAAGGCATCGGTTACAGATCCCGCAAGTCGAAGGAGCGGTGGGGGCGGGGCTGCATCATCTTCCCGTTGGTAGACGAGGGTTGCAAAATCAAAGGCTTGTACGGCCGGGCGGTCAAGGGGAGCGGACATTACTACACCGCCGACCGGGCGGGGCTCTACCCGGAATACCCGGACCCGTCGACGGCCACGCTGCTGCTGACGGAAAGCGTGATCGACGCGGCCAGCATCTTGGGCGTGCTGGACAGCGTGACGGTACTGGCCCTGTACGGCACGAACGGGCTGACAACCGATCACCGCCATGAGATCAAAACCTTACCCAACCTGAACGAAGTAGTCTTGGCCCTGGACGGCGACAAAGCGGGCCGCAAAGCAACGGCGGCCATCGCGGCCGAGCTGCGGGCAATAAGACCCGGACTGAAGGTGACCACACTGGCGGTACCGGAAGGGGAGGACATCAACGGGATGTGGGTAAGCCACACCGATGCGGACGGCGGTTGGCTCAAAGAACTGTACGCGGCGCGGCAAGTTGTCGGTGAAGAGGCCTTATATACAGCAGTGGAAAAAAAAGTAATGCCGGAGAGTTCCCCCTTTGGGGACAGAGGGGGCTTAACCCAACATCCGCACTACCTGGAATACCTCGGCGTGGCGGCGCGCTACCGCGTACGGGGCGGCATCCGTGGCGGAGCGGAGAGCCTGAAAGCGAGTCTTCAAATCAGAGCGAATGGCCAGGACTACCGCGCCAAAGTCGATCTGTACGAACACAAACAAACGGTAACGCTGGCCGAGCGGACGGCCGAAGTGTTGAGCTTGCGCAAAGACCAGGTGCAGGACGATCTACGGGAGTTAACCGAGCTACTGGAAGCCCACCGGGAGAACCCTGCTTCTAAAAACGAGTCTTCGCACCCGCGTTCTCGCCCAAATATGCTTCCTGGAGAACGCGCAGCTTTGCTCTCCTTTTTAAAACGCCCTGACCTACTCAAACAGCTGGGCGACTACCTCGGTCTCGCCGGCATCGTAGGCGAAGAAAAGAGCCGTTTGCTGATCTACCTGGTCGCGCTGAGCCACGGCACCGACGCGCCTTTACACGCCCTCGTTCAGGGCACCAGCGGCAGCGGAAAAACGCACCTGATTACGAAGATATCGGAACTGCTGCCACCCGAAAACGTGATCACCCTGACCCGCGTGACCGACTCCAGTTTTTACAACTACGGCCGTCAGGACTTGCAACATAAACTGATCGTACTGGAAGACCTGGACGGACTAAAAGAGGAAGCCTTGCTCGCCTTCCGCGAACTCCAAAGCCGTGGCCGACTGACCAGTTCGACGTCAATAAAGGACGAAAACGGCAACATAAAAGGCGTAGTCAGAACGGTCGAAGGGCCAGTGGCCAGCCTCGCCGCCACGACGCGCGGCGAAGTCTACGAAGACAACCTGAGCCGCTGCCTGATCGTGGCCGTCGACGAAACCGAAGTGCAAACCAAAGCCGTAATCGACTACCAAAATCGCCGCGCCGCCGGACTGGTCGACGTGGAAGAAGAGCACCAGTTGCGCACCTTCCTGCGCGGCTGTGCCCGACTGCTGGACCACACAAAAACGGTCGTAAATCCCTACGCCACGGCCATCGCGCTACCGGCTGAGGCGAGTAAATTACGACGGTTAAACGCCCTGTACCAAAGCTTCGTCCGGCAGATAGTCCTGCTGCACCAACACCAAAGACAGACCGATAAAAAGGGCCGTGTGATCGCCGAAGTCGGAGACTTGCGCGCGGCTTGCGATATCCTCTTCGACTCGATTTTACTGAAGGTCGACGAGCTGGACGGAGCACTTCGCTTCTTCTTCGAGCGGCTAAAAAACTACGTCCTGGAGCGGGGCCGCGACTACGAATTTACCCGCCGCGAAATCCGGCAAGCCCTGCGCATCTCGAAGACCCAACAACACAACTACCTGACCCAATTGCTGGACCTGGAATACCTCAAGCAAGTGGGCGGTTACGCCAATCGCGGACTGACTTATAAGGTCGCTTATTGGGACGACTCGGCCGCATTGCGAGCGGGGATAAAGGCCAAGTTAAACACCCAACTGGAAGAAATAGAGCAGCACCCCGAACGCCACGGAACGCCAGTGAGAACGCCAGAACCTGCATAAACACTAGAACAATCATCGAAAACACCAGTGGCGTTCGGCGTTCCGGGGAAAAGGATATACATGGGACGACCCGCGCGAATCTTGAATCTTGAAAATACGGACCACCAGAACCACGTGGTGGCCATGCTGAGCGAACTGAGTGCCCTGGGCTTTAGTGCGTTGAGTGTGCAGCAGCACGGCCGCTCGGCTTTGCGCTTCCTGAACTGGGTTGAGAAGCTTGGTCCGGGGCGGGTGACGGAGCTCAAAAAAGAGGCCCTGGAAGCTTACCGCAGCCACGTCGCGAACACGCCTAGTTTGCGGGATGGCGGGCCGGTGAGTGCCAAAACGGTGTATCAGGAGTTGCGGTCGGCGCGGCTGCTGATCGATCATCTTTTGGGGGCTGGCGTTTTGGTCGCCGACCCGTTCGCGGGCTTCAAAATGAACTATCCCAAGAGCCGGTCGCGGCGCACGATCCTGACGAAAGCGGAGGTGACGGCCTTGTACGAAGCTTGCGAAAACCGGGGAGAGCGGGCGTTGCTGGCCCTGGCTTACGGCTGTGGCCTCCGGGCCGGGGAGATCGAAAATATGAACCGCGAGGACATCCGGATCGGGCGGGGTCTGGTGCTGGTGGAGCGGGGTAAAAACGGGAAACGGCGGGCGGTGCCAATCAGCGGCGGCGTTGCGCATGACCTGGCGCGGCAGCTGGAAAGAAGGAGCGACGAGAAACACTTTTTGTACAACGCAAAGGGTGGCCGCTTGCGCTCGTTCACGGTGCAAAAGAGGTTGAAACGGCTGGCCGAAAGGGCGGGCATTGCGCGCCCGGTGACGGTCCACGTGCTGCGCCACTCAATCGCTTCGCATTTGCTGGAAGAAGGCCTAGCGGTCGAGGAGGTTCGCGTTTTTTTAGGCCATGCGTTGTTGGCGACGACGGAGATTTATACGCAGGTAGAAGAGGTGCAAATCCGTGAAATGATGGAGGTATGAAGGGCGAGGCCGCAGGTGCAAAGGAAGTTCGTTGGGAGCAATGGTTGCTGGCCGGGTACAGCCCGAAAAGTATCCCGTCGTACCGCTACGGCATCCGTTTGTACCTGGGATGGATCGGTGGTGAAATCAAAGCCCAGACCGCTACTTATGCCGACGTACTGGCCTACCTCAACCACCTCCGCTCTGGAAGCCGAAAACCCCGCACAATCGCTAACTACCTCTTCGCCGTAAAGCTGTATTACCACTGGCTGCAGGAGACGGGCCAACGAGGGGATCACCCCTGCGCCCGGCTTCGCCTCCGCGACCAAGTAGACCGCTCGGTAAGGATAGAAAACCTGTACACTCCGGACCAACTCGAAGAGCTGGCCAACGACAAAACGATGAGTTTGCGCAACCGGGTAATCGTCGGTCTGCTGGTAAACCAAGCCCTGATGGTCAGTGAAATCGTGGCCGTCCGGCTTGCTGATGTCGACCTAAAAAAAGGCTCCATCTACGTCAGTGAAAGCGTCAGCAACCGGGCGCGAAGCTTGCCGCTGATGGCCAGCCAAATCCTGGAGCTGCAAGCACTGATCGCTGACCGGGACGCAGCGGAAATGCTAATCCTGAGCTTCTACAAAAAGCCACTGAACGGCCATTCCATCAGCCGCATCATCAACGAAAAACGAGGCCGGAAAGCCCGTCTGTTGCCAAGCCGAATCCGTCAAAGCGTGATCCATCACAAACTAAGAAATGGCCATGATCTGCGGATCGTCCAGGCCTTCGCTGGTCATCGTCAGCTCTCCACCACGGAGGCCTATCAGCAAAGCGAGTTGGACCGTCTGCGCGTCGGCATCGTTAAATATCACCCACTCCGGTAACCAAAACCGGGGTATAAACCGTTATCTTTATGCTTAGACATTATCAACCTCCAAACTCTTGTACCATGGGTGCCGAACAACTTCGTTTCTCTCTTATTCAGCGCATCGAGCAAGCTGACGAAAAGTTACTTCGTGTTATCAACTCTATGGTTGATGCGGTTGTGTGGGAGTACGTTCCCGAGTTTACTGCTGCTGAATACGAAGCATCACTAAAGCCTATGACCGTGGAAGAGTTAACCGCCCGTGCGATTGCATCGGATGAAGATATTGCCGCTGGCCGTGTTCACGACAGTAAGGACGTGAGAGAATTACTTGGAATATGAAGTTACAGTACACTGCTAATGCCCTGCGTCGATTACGAAATATCGTAGACCAAAGAGGCAATAAGGTTGGTACACAAATAGCTGACCGAGCTGAAGAACTAGAAGGACATCCAGAACTTGGACCGGAAGAGCAGAACTTAGTACATCATGGTAAGGGCCATCGGTCTCTACTTGTTGGTACGCTGTACAAGATAGTTTACCTGATCGTGTTCCCCGTCATTCTGATTACCGATATCTTTGATGTCCGTCAAGATCCTGACAAGATGAAGCCTTAGCCTTTATCTATAGAATTGATAAACTGAACAACTGAACCGCCCCGGCACTGGACTTCCCTCCAGGCCGGGGCTTTGCTTTTTGCTGAAGGCGAAGTCTCTCCGATCTGTAAGCGGTAAAGCGGTGCGCCTCGGAGCCTCGGGGGCAGCATCCAGCGCGCCAGTCGCGCTAAGGCGCTTGATGTCACGCTGGCTGCGGCCCCGCTCGGGCTCGGCGCTGTCGGCTCCCGGTCCCGTTCGCTGTGCGGTCGATACCTCCCGCGCTCCGGTCCCTCCGCCGCCCCAGTATGCGGGCCGCTCTGCCCCCCTCGGCTGCGGTCGTTCCGGGGCGGGCTGACGCAACCGCCCCTGCACTCCCTTGCCGCTCCGCGTGACCGGTGGTTCCGCGCTAAGGCGCTTCCACCACCGGCCCTCGGGGGGCTCCCGCGGCGGCCCGCCACCTCCGCCCGTCCTGCCCCCCGCCGGCTACGCCAGGCAGGTGGTCAGGATGGACTCCGGTGTTGCCGCCAAAACGTGACAGCCCGTCTGATAGCTGACGTTGTGCCTAACGGATGCGCTACGCGCCGGAATGCTGCGGGGGCTTAGCAGCAGCCCCCGTGCCCCCGCTACCGACGAAGTCCGCCAGCACTTTGTCCGGCTACGCCAGGCCAAAGCGCCGTCGGACTTCATCGGCAACGACGCTGCTGACGCGTTGGGGCTTTTTTCTTCAACTGATAGGAAAAGTGAAGATGTTATGTATCTTGTGGGGAGCGCAAACGTGCGCAGTGTTTTTTCTTTGTTGATCCGCTGAGCCCAGTTTACGCTTGGTTGACTCCGTATCAATTTGCAGGAAATACTCCAATATGGGCAGTTGATCTTGACGGCCTTGAAATGACCACTTATGATATGGTTTCAAGAGACGTTGGAATTAATGCTATAAAAAACCCAAAAGAGCGTGAGATCGCCAGAGCGCAATATCGAGATCAAATGGCTGTATATGCAGGTTCTGCCACAATTGGATTGGTTGGGGGTGGAGGAGCAGGAATGTATGGTATACAAACTTTAGCCTATTTTGCAACTAACCCGTCAGCCGCTCCATTGGTGGGAGGTGCAGTTTGGGGACTTGGTACAGATCAAGACGCGCCTGGAGCTGGCGATGATCTTACTAGGCTTGGCAGAAGAGCCTGGTCTGGTAGCCTTGAATTAATTGATGATGTTTTTAGGATATCTGATCAACATGTTGATGATGTTGTCAAGAAAGTTTTAAAGGAAGGAGGAAAAGCTAAGAGTACCGCTCTAGTAGATATTGCAAGAGAGAGTGGGTTATATTTGGAGAGGGGCTCAACAGGTGTAATTGGCGAAAACGCTCTGTCTTTACTTGGCGGAAGTTCTCAGACGAGTTTAAAAACAACTTTAGGCTTAAGAAGGGTTGATCAATTAGTTGATGGTATAGCTTATGAAGCAAAAACTGGATATACTTCCTTATCTGCAAGCATTAAAACACAGGTGGCAAAAGATGCAGAACTCCTGCAAACAGGGCAGGTTGAAAAGGTAATTTGGAGGTTTTACCAAAGTCCAACAACCGGAAAAGCCGGAGCTAGTAAACCTTTACAAAAGGCATTGAAAAATGCAGGAATTGAGACTCAGGTAATTAAACAATAGATTGATTGATGGCTACATACCAGATTATACACCTGCCAAAATTTCTTAATAGAAGAGATTTTTCTGACCTGAGTTATGCAGAAGCTGAGAAATACTTCTTATGGTTCAGAGAGCAAGAGGAAGGCAGAATAGCCTACTTGAAGGGGCAAATTCAATTGTATGATAAATCTTGGGATATGGATTTTTCGCCTAGCTCATTGGAGGTGGTGGATAGCTGGTTTAGAGAAGTTGTCAACTGGAGACTGAGGACCGAATTTGAAGTGAATAAGATTGATGCACAACTTCGTGAAATGCCGAAATTGTCGGTTGGTATTAGTCCTCAAACGATTACGGCAGATGAGAAAACCGTAAGTATTGCTTTTGATACTGGATTATACTTCGCCAAGTGTTTACAAAAGTCCTGTGAAAGCGTATTTTGGAAAATTGTTGAAAAGCCAAAATCTAATTTAGATATTCATCAGCCTGTTTTGGCTGATCCAAAATCTAACATAGAACTCAATCCGAGGAGAATTATGGAAGTGTGTGCCTCAAAATATATAAAGGGAAATTATGACAAAAGTATCCCCCAGCTTTATGATATTTGGAAAAATATTTTGTGTAGTAGTCAGGTTGGATCAGCAAAAAAAGTCAATAATGTTGATTTATGAAACTATTATATGAGTTTGGACCGCTACCATCATTTTCTCACATTGACTTTATCGGCGGAGAAAAATTAAATATTGTATATACGACTCAAATATGGGCTGCAAATTTGATGAATTACATATTAGTGTATTATGTTTCTTTTGATGGAGGTGTTGTTGAATCTCGAATGGTCTCGTTGGATACATTTAAAGTTATTGATAGGTTTTATTTTTTTCCAAGATGGAAAGCAGTTTGGCGTTCCATAGAGGGAAAGGCTCACGATTAATTAAAGATTAGTTTTTATTTCAACTGTGCTCTGACATTGGCCAGCTTGGCCAAAGCTACCCACCATTTAAACATTCCCGCTGATCGGTGGAAAGCTATTTCGATGTCATATACAACCTTAAGGCATCTTATGTTAACACTAGCTAAATCTTTACAATATGAGATTATTGTCATTGAATCCTCCAACAATCCTCCTTCTGACTCTTCTGATCGTCGGTACGAGCAGCAATTGCTTCTCACAGTTCTCCGTCAACACCACTTTCGACAAAGAAGATAAGTCGGACACCTTCAGCGAACGCGCATTGGAGGAACTCAAGATGTTGACTACCTACGCTTTGATCAAGCCCGATTGCGAAAGCTATATTCCTCTTATCGAAAAGATGGTAAAGGTCTTTTGGGGCGTTGGAGAGATAAAGCTTGTCACCCACGATCAGTACTACGACTACTTGGAGGCTAATCCTACGGAATACCACGGACTGATTGACATATCCGCGCTCGTCACTACCGTAGGCAGCAGTATCAGCACCACCAGCGCTAGCTACAGCACGGCTCATTACTATTTGAGGTATAAGCTGGTGGCCGACATAATGGATCCGGAAGAATACTGGCTCAAATCAGATTTGCGAAAATTTCGGAAGGAAGGGCGGGAACCACCGGTGATTCGCAACGAATACTACTTTGCTGATTATGAGCTGTACCCCGGTCAGAGTATCATTAAGGACATTGATGAAGTCTCCCGGGGAAGCGTAAACCAGTACTTTGCAAATAGAAATATCGACCTGGACGATCATATGAAAAGGGTAATCCTGGAAGGGAAGTTTTTTAACTATGAACCCGGTTTCATCGTCAACTACTTGCGGCTCTTCAACGACTATTTACTAAAAAACAAAGAGAAAGATCAGTTTGACAACATCAAGGAATCACTGAGTTTCCTGAAGCAAAACACGCTCTACGTACCTGATTACATACTTGAGCGGTTTAATAAATTCAGTGGGTTTAAAGGCAAAAAGTTTGAGGAAGAAGACTTGATGAAGGACTACAAATATGAATACCAAATGGTTTCTGCTGAAGAGCTCAATGATTTGATTTTAAATGCGGAAGAAGATATTTATTACTATACTTTCATCAGGGGGTCTACCGATGCCTACCATACCATTACCAACGGGTTTACGGGGGAAGTTCTTTACAGTAAGTACGATCCCATCACCTACAACATCAAGAGTAAAAACCTGAAAGAGATTAGTAAAAGAGTAGAGTAACGTTTCTCCTACTAATTTTGACTGTTTAACCGCCGCAACATACAACCATGCGTCACTTTCACCCCCTCACGTTGTTATTTCTTTTCCCCCTGCTGTGCTTCGGCCAGGTCAACCGCGACGTACAGGAAGTTACGGGTACTCCCCTGTCGGTCAACGCCACGGCTTTGGTGAGCAGTGGCGACTTTGTCGGGCCTAACTGGGGCGATGTGGAGAGCTGGCGGGAGGCGCGAGCGAGTCTGGTCTTTTCGATCGACGAGTCCTCGCCGCAGATGCGACCTACGGTAGCGATCGGCTACAATCTGGACGTTGAGGTGAAGCTGTGGGACGCTACGGCGGATCCCGCCGGTTCGCCTTCCTCAACGGTGCTGGAGACGTTGGAGTTGAACTACGATCCTGACGCGCTGAAGTCTACGGAGTGGCGGGTGTTCCGCCGCTAC
>Ga0209185_1002839_pt1 | contig 10989 bp, 10 predicted proteins | sample SidtaG_2_FD_187425 | JGI IMG/M metagenome (GOLD analysis project Ga0209185, IMG submission 187425) | Marine algal microbial communities from Sidmouth, United Kingdom - Sidmouth_Asex2 metaG (SPAdes) (version 2) | ecosystem: Host-associated > Algae > Red algae > Unclassified | place: Sidmouth... | reverse complement strand
ATCTTTGGATTGGAATATCAAGCGTGTTCTCTCTAAAGTAAATTATCGAATTCACACAGAAGCCATCAAGGATTACTTAATTCCTCCAAGATTAGAAAAATCTAGACAGAGTGGAATGATCTATGCTACAGAGGCTGATTTATTAAATTTAGCCTTATTTGGGGTGACTGCAAGACAATGGAAACTAGAAAATCCTAACTTAAAAGGCAATATTCGAGATCATGCAAATTCAGAACAATTGCTTGTTTTGGCCAATATTGAGAGCCTAAATGCTGAATTTATTCGGCTAGATATTGATCGAGAGGAACGTCTTAAGATGCTAAACGATACCGCAATCCATCAAATAGGTTTGCTTGTCAAAACACAGTTAGCTGGAAAACTGCCTAACAGTAAAAACATAAAAAAATAATTAAGTAAAACCTTAAAAACATAAATACAGTTTCATGTAAAACTGTATTTACATAAAAATGTAAAATGATTATATCTGTAACAAGTTTAAAAGGAGGTGTTGGCAAATCTACCATTGCTCAAAATTTAGCAGTTTGCTTTGCCCATAATAACTATAAAGTCTGTTTGGTAGATACTGATGAGAACCAAAGTTCCCTTCAATGGTCAGGACTGAGATCTGAAGATTATCCAGAAGTTCCTGTATTTGGATTGCCTGATGGAAAAACATTGACAAAAAACATTCAGCCTTTGCATCGTGATTATGAAGTGGTAATTATTGATGGAACACCTTCCTTGTCTCAATTGACTAGCAAAATTATATTATTGGGTGATATTGTTTTGACTCCTATGTTACCTGGCGGTTTAGATGTTTGGGCTACTGAAAAGTTTATTAGCCGTTATGATGATGCACAAACTTTGAAAGGAGAGGAGATTCCAGCCTTTTTTATCTTGAATCAATATGATAACAATCAAATTCTAGATCGAGAGGTAAAAGATATTTTGACGGATTGGGCTATCAAGCCATTAAAGAATACGTTAAAAAGTAGGGTCGCTTATCGAGAAGCTGTGATTCAAGGCTTGGGAGTCTATGAATACAAAGACAAAAAAGCTAAATCTGAGATCTTAAACGTCTTTAATGAATTAAAAGAAATTATCAAAAACTTAAACTAAATATCCTATGGCAAAGAAAAGAACAGGTTTGGCCAATACACTCAATACAGGTCTTGGTAAGAAAGTCGAACTCAAAAAGAAAAACCTTAATTTAGATAAGGTTGAAAAAGTATCCGAAGAAATACATACTTCCGAAACCGTAGAAAAAAAGGAAGTAAAAAAAGTAGTCCTTCAAAAAATGACTATTGAAGTTCCTAAAGAACTCCATAAACAAATCAAAGTTAAGGTCGCTCAAAATGGCTTGAAAATAAAGGATTATATCATTCAACTTGTAGAGAAGGACTTAGGCATCTAACTATTTTCTTATTCTTTAAATATAACAATTTGAGGGTTGGAATCTTTTATTCCTTTTTATATAGTGTTTCTAGGGAATTTTCAACTATAACAATTTGAGGGTTGAAACAATAATCAAAAATTGAAAAGAAAAAGAGCAACAGATTCTATGTTGTATTCTTTTTAATCTTTTTCTTTCTTTTTAATCTTTTTCAACCCTTGTAAGTTGTTGACTATTAAGTTTTTATGAACTTAACTATAACAAATTGAGGGTTAAGTATAACAATTAGAGGGTTAGGTATAACAAATTGAGGGTTAAGTATAACAATTAGAGGGTTAAGTATAACAAATTGAGGGTAAGTATAACAAATTGAGGGTTGAGTTTACTTTTTTCTAGATTTTTAATTTATAAAGGAAAAAGTATAACATTACGAACTATAACAGTATATTTGACTTTGTTATAGATAGAAATGTATATATGGCTTCTAAAGATTCCAATAAATTAATAAAAAAAGCAAACGAGTTAGTTGAAAGTAGATACAAATTTGATATCTGGGAAACTCGTGTATTTGCTAAAATGATTACCTTAATTCATAAAGACGATGAGGATTTCAAAACCTACCGAATTTATATTAAGGAAATTCAAGATGATTTTCAACTAAGCAAAAACAAAGATGCTTATAAACGACTCAAAGATGGCGCTCGCCGTTTGATGCGTCGTATTGTGAAAATTACTTATAAAACAGATGAAGGAGAGAAGGTTTTGGAGACTCCAGTTATCATTGGTTTAGAGACCTTAGTGGCAGGCAAAAGTTTTATTGATGTTTCTTTTCACCCAAATATGAAGCCATTTTTGTTGCAACTCAAGTCGCAGTTCTTGATGTATGATATTCGAAATATTCTCAAAATTTCAAGCGTTCATTCGGTTCGCATTTATGAGTTGTTGAAGCAATATGAAAAAATTGGTTTTAGAACTTTTCTAGTTGAAGAGCTTAAGGATATTTTGCAAGTATCTGAAAAGTATCCTTTGTATGCCAATTTCAAACAACGGATTATTAAGAAAGCACAAAAGGACTTAGAGAAATACACAGATATTAGTTTTACCTATGAAGAAATTAAAAAAGTTCGTTCAGTAGAGAAGATTAAATTTTTCATTCACAAAAATACGAGCAGCCAAAAAGAGCCAAATCAAAAGGAGAATGTCTTGGTAGAGGCGTCTTCTGTTATAGATGAAAGAAATTTGCTGAGAGCTAATTTAATTCAGTTTGGTATTAAGGAAAATAAGGTTTTGGATGCTTTGTTCCAAACTCATACTTTGGAGCACATTCGTGCGATTTTATTAAAATGCCGTTTGCACTTTGAAAAAAATAAGGGAACCGTAAAGAACGAAGCAGGTTATATTCTCAATGCAATTCATAAGGGCTATTATGAGAATGAAATTCTAGAAGATGCTAAAAATTTAAAACGAGAACAAAAACGCAAAGCACAGGAATCTTCTTTATTAGAAAAAGAAAGTCAATATGAGACAATCAAAGCTGGATTCCATAAAGAGTATGCTGCTAAATTGAATAGCTTAAAAGAGCAGCATTTAGATAAGTCTTTGTTGGAGCATATCTTAGAATCTAAGACAGATACTCCTTTTTATGGGATGGTGCAAAAGAGTATTCAGAATAATGAATCTAGTAAATTGTTGGACGCTTGGGTCAATGATTACTTAGCAGAAACATATTTATCAGAAGAAGAAGCCAACTTTGAGATTTATGTAAAAAAATATCATCCAGATTTAGCAAAATAATTTATTTACTTTCTTATAAATTTTATTTACTCCGTTGTAGTTTTATTCGCTTTTAAATTCAGCAACATATTTATATAAGGTAGGTTTTGTAATGCCAAACATATTACAAATCTCTTGAATGGGATATTGTTTACCTTGGTATAAATCAAAAACCATTTTCCGTTTTTCTTTGGTGAGCGATTTTCTGCGCCCTCCCAAACGACCTAGTCGGTCCAATCGCCAAACCACCGAAGTATCGCCTTTTCTCAAAATTGTTTTAATGATTTTCAAACCTGGGCGAAGCGTATTTTTTCACAGCCTACTTTTTCCAAAGCATCATTTTGTAAATCTAAATTTTGTTCGTGGATTGAAGCTCTAGCGTATCCAATTTTTATTTACTTTAAAACTTCCTTTTTATGAAAAAGTTTTGAGAAGGAGAGGAGGAGTAAAGAAAACCCACGTTTTCTTTACTTTGGACTTAGGCGAACTTCATTTCATAATATTTAATTAAATTATCTTCTTTTTGATGTTTTTGCAAATCTCTTTCTAATTTTGTATTTTAGTATTTCAAAACAAAATCAACCATGAACAAAAAATTACCCGCATTTACCCTAACGGAATTGATGATGGTTTTAGTCATCATTGGCATTTTAATTTTACTGGCTTTGCCGAACTTGCAAGGTTTGTTTGGACAGGCGTATAGCTTGGAAGCCAAAAAGCAATTGAAGTATATTCAAATCTTGCAAAAAGCTTATTACCAAACAAATTTTCGGTATACGGAAAATCTTCAAGAATTAAAATTTGAAGCACCTGTTTTGAAAAATACTGGTGGAGATGCACTGTATATTTATGAAGTAGTGAATGCTTCTAAAGAGAATTTTATAGCACGAGCAACTGCTTCCGAAGATTTTGACGGAGATGGTCAAATTAATATTTGGGAAGTAGACAAAACGGGCAATTTGAAAGAAACCGTCTTGGATTAATGTATGGATATTATCTGCTTGGCTTAATTTTTCTAATTATCACCTATCAAGATTTTAAGGAACGAGCAATTAGCGCTTGGACCATCCCCGCTATTTTTTTAGGAAGTTTGTGCCTTGCATGGTCGGACGATATTTGGCAGGTTGGGTTTTTACTGTTTAATATCTTTTTTGTTGGAATTCAGTTGTTGGGAGTAAGCCTTTATTTCTCTATCAAACATCGAGCATGGATTAATGTGACCAAAGACTATCTAGGTTTGGGAGATGTCTTGTTTTTTTTAGCCATTACACCTTTATTTGCTCCCTTGCAATTTTGCTGTTTTTTTATAGGATCCTTACTTCTTATCTTAATAATAATAGGTATTTATCACCTAAGTATTAAAAGATTAAAAACGATTCCTTTGGCAGGTGCTATGAGTATTTGTTGGTTGTTTTATAATGCTTTTCTCTTTTATTATAATCTATCTTCTTACAACGATTGGAACTTAGTACAATACATTTATGGATAACTCAATACTTCAACAAATAGACCGTAGTATTTTGCAATTGGTCAGTACAGAACAGGCTTGGCATTATCAAATTATACCTTATCAAAAAAAGGCTGGTGTTTTATATTGCGCCACGATAGAAGGGAAGGAGCCTTCTATTGAAGAATTAGAGGTCTTGTTGGGAGCAGAGATTGTTTTAGAATCGGTTGCTGCGACTCTTTTACAACCTTTTTGAGCCAATATTATAGACGTCAAGGAAGAGAGGCTAAAAGCAAGGTTTTAGATAAGGATCAAGATATATTGGATCAACTAATTTATGAAGCCCATCAGTTGGGATCAAGTGATATTCATATTGAAACCTATGAGCATAAGTGCCGAGTTCGGATTCGAATAGATGGTGAGTTGGTAGAACGTTATCATCTAGATAAAGCAACATATCCTAGTTTGGTGAATAAGATTAAGATTCGTGCGAATTTGGATATAGCAGAGAAACGTTTGCCTCAAGATGGGCGTATTTTTTTTCAAAATAAGCATCAAAAATTTGATTTGCGGGTTTCTATTTTGCCAACACTTTATGGCGAAAAAGTGGTCATGCGTTTGTTGAGTAGCGATATTGGAAATATAGAATTGGAAGAACTGGGTTTTGAAAGTGAACAATTAGCTGATTATTTAGAAGGGATAAAACGACCCAATGGAATTGTACTTATTAGCGGCCCAACAGGTTCTGGAAAAACAACTACTTTGTATGCTACCATGCACTTGCTAAATGAGACGAGTCGAAATATTACAACCATAGAAGATCCCATTGAATATACTTTAGAGGGCATCAATCAAGTACAGTTGAAAGAAGCTATAGGGTTAGATTTTTCTGCTGCTATGCGGACTTTTTTACGCCAAGATCCTAATATTATTATGGTGGGAGAGATACGAGATAAAGATACCGCAGAAATGGCGATTCGAGCTTCTTTGGTTGGGCGTTTGGTCTTATCTACGATTCATACGAATTCTGCATGGGGAATTATTCCTCGTTTGGTGGATATGGGAATTCCTGCTTATTTATTAGCAGATACTTTGAATACTGCGGTTGCACAGCGTTTGGTTCGTTTGCTTTGTTCGCATTGCAAAGAAGAAAAGCCTTTGCTAAAAAAAGAATACCCTAGAAATTATAAAGCTCCAGAAGTTCTAACACAACAATATATAGCAAAGGGTTGTGACCACTGTTTTTATACGGGGTACAAAGGGCGTAAGGCTGTTTATGAAATCATTCCAATTGATGAAGAATTGGCCAATTTGGTCAAACAAGAGGAGTTCAATGTCAAAGAATTACTAAAAGAAAAAGGAGTGAGTAGCTTGGGAGATAATGCATTTGAGTTGTTTAAAGCGGGCTTGACTTCTATGGATGAAATTTATCCTATTCTAGCTAGTCGTTGATCTATTTTTTGTTGTATAACCTCTACCAAGAATGCAATGATCTAATATCTCAAATAGTTAAAACATATTCCTTAAATTTAAAACTCCACATGATTTACTTCGTGATAGAGTTGTCCAAGAACGAGTTTTTTTGTACTCAAAGAGTTTTTATATGGGAGGGTATTAAGTAGTTGATTTTTAGATTTTTAGTTTACTTTTTTAGTTTTGGATCTTATAAAAAAAGCTAAAAAGTTGTTTGTGAGAATTGCTCCTTCTCTTTATCTTAGTCCCATTCAATAGGAATAAATAATACCACCAATTAAATTCAAAATACCAAATAGACAATTGTTCCCCACACTCATTAGTATAATAACTAATAAATATTTAGGAATTGTTTAAATAAATAACTCATAACATTTTAGAGCTATTTATCTTCTTTCCTTCTTGACACATCAGTCAAATATCAGCTCCTATAGTAAGATAATATATTTAGTAGATCAGTTTAATGTAATTACATTAAACTGTAAAACTGTACATTTTTTAAATTATCAACACTAAATAATTCAAATCCACTATTATGAAAACACTAATTGTAGGGCTTTTAATCGTTGCTATGGGAATTTCTCATGCACAAATGCAAATCTCTTCTACTCCCATAGTGAGTAACTTGTTAACTTTTAACCCATTAACAACAGTCAACTATTACAGCAATGAATTTAGAGTAACCTCTTTAGCTGACTTATCCAACCCCACAAATGCTGGAAAAGTAGCTTGTATAGAGTCTCCAATTACCTTAAACTCTGACTTCGTTTTAGCTGAAAACCTAACTCTTAAGAACTGTGGAGGGTATTTAGATATTCAACAATACAGTTTAACAGGAGTGAATACTTCTATTTATAGTTTAGAAGATGTAATGGTTATTGAAAGTTCAAAAGGAGAACTAAAAGGAACTTGGAATGCAGGTACCTCTTTATATGCCAAAAACTTAGGTTTAAAGAATGATGGGGTAGAATATACAACAGGAAGCATAAGCTCAGGAAGCAATACACTAGTTGTTTTAGATGGTGTTTTTATGACTTCAGATGTAGGGAAGTTTATTTCAGTGTATGGGGCAGATGCAGGTTTTGTTGCTTCTAATTCTCAAATAAGCCAAAACTCTCTACAGACTAAAATACAATCGGTTGTTAACAACACGACTGTTATTTTAGAAGATCCTGCAACGAGAACAGTGACTGATACGGAAGTATGGACAGGGTCTGATAATTTTAATGCAGGAAGGAATTTATTTTTTGTGAAAAATCAGACCTCAGGTAATGTGTTAACCTTTTCTGAGGGGCTTTATTTTACTTCTGTGGTTAAACCACGGACACGACCTACTTTTCCTAGAACAAATTGGTATATGGGAGATGGAACTGATCGCCATACAATTACTGGGGCAGGAGTGATTCGAGCTATTCCCCACAAGTTACAATCGTCGTCTTTATTTACAGTGGTTAATACGCACGATTACAAAATATCTATTAACATGGAGCAAGATCAAAAGCTACACAATTATTCTGGATTGGCACATTACCAAACAGGAGATGACTTTAATATTGTTATCCGAATTACTACAGCAGCTTATAATGGTACAATTGAAAATTGTTCAATTAGTAATACAGAAGGAACATTAATAACAAGTTCTGGAGATCTTCAATTTACAAATTATATAAAAGGTGATAATGTGCCTAATGTTAATCAACGAGCAACGAATGTAACGAATGGAGATGTTAGTAATGTAGATGGTTCTCCACTTCCTAGTAATGGAGACTATACCTATAGTACTGATTTGTTAGATATTAGCAAAGTCCAGTTTGAAAGAACTAGAGTGGCTAGAAGTGGTCGAAAAGGTAGACGACATTATCAGTTTTCTGGGAGTAGTTTTTCTGGTTGGTCAGGTTTAATGACTCCAAGATATTGGGCTTATTATTATGATGAAAATGGTGTGTTTTTACGAAAAACAGATGAACAAGTATTTTATCACACCTATGAATACGAAGATGATGTTAAATATATTAGAGTGAAATTTGAGAAAGTAGCAGATCTTAATTTAGTGGATGCACAAATAAGAGCAAATTTAAATCCAATAGGGCTGATGTTAAAAGATGTTCATTTAGATGCTGGAGGGGCACATGGATTAAGTAATATGCCAACCAATTTTTTAATGGATGGTGGTAGCATTGTAAATGTAGGGAACGTTTTGCCTGCATTTGGTTCCAATACAGAAGATATGCGTCGAGGAGTACAAAATCAAACCTTCAGAAATGTATTGTTTAAAGATTGCTATTCAGGTTATTTAAATTGGGTAGGTACAGATGGTGTTGTGGTTGACCACTGTTATTTTCTAGGGACAAGTGATTCCAAAAGAAAGAGAACAGTAAGTGGATATACCAGTGCTTTAAGTGCTACGTTAGCAAGAAATGACCGAACGATTAATAGTCTATTTTATAATGCAGGTATCAGATTAGGAAGAAGTTCTTATTTTGCAAATAATACCGTATTGGGAGGCGTTCTTGAAATTGGAGCAAATGGATCTGAACTGATTGACAACCGATTTCATAATGTACAAATTGCAAATGTTACTGTATCCAATGCAGATAGAGATTATTCAAAAATAAAAGATGCTACTTTTACTTATGATAAACCTTGGAAGGTCTATCTTATTTCAGATATAAATCAGAACCTAATTTTAGAAGACGTAACGATTGAGTTTAATAAAAAAACAAGATTAACTTATTTAGTTGATCAATCTACTTCTTTTGAACCGATTGTTTTGGGCAAAAATGGAAATAAGTTATTTTTTCCAAATCGTAGACCCCAAAATGATTATGGAGGATACCTCAAGAATGTAAGTGTAAGTGGAGCTAGAATAGACAGAGCGGTTCGAGACTATGTGGGTTTGTCATGGCCTGTGACCGATTACGATAATGTTTATTCTGAGTCTAATATGAATCTGAGTTATGGATTGCCTAAAGATAGAATATTTAATGATTTAACAGTTGATGGTCGATTGGAATTAAATTATGCACATTATGGGACTACACTAACTACAGAAAGGCCAACTCATACATTTAATAATCTGAAAGTGACAATTCCTAAAGACGAGTTTAATTGGACAAATACAGGATCTCATATTCTTACTGTTAGAAAGAAGAACGTTGATTTAATTTTCAATGATGCAACATTTGACTTACAGGTGATGTCAAGCCAATTAGGAACCTACAATAAATGGATGCGCTTAGAACAATTAGGAACGACAGAATTTAATAGAACAACGTTCCGCTCTGCTAGTCCCAAATTAATTGATTTATCTACTTTTCCTGCAAGCTTGGGAGCAATCACCTTTACGGACTGTATTTTTGATAATGTCACTTTTATTCCTCGTCCAGGGATTGACGTAATTCAAACTACAACAATTCCTACAACAATCATAGATTATCCAAACAACCAAGATTTTTTGCCAACCGATTTGAACAAAAGTAGAAATTACACGGGTTCTGCAAACAGCACTTGGTTATTAACAAGCACAGTAGATGATTATGCAACCGTTGGAACGAGTATCGAACTCTATAATTCTGGAATTGGAAGTGTTACAATGGCTGCTGGTTCTGGAATTACGATTCTAAATTCTGGTAATGGAATGACCTTATCGTCGGTAAATAGGAGTGGAAAATTAACCAAAATGTCTAGCAATACATGGCTATTTAGTTTGTATAATTAATTAACCTAAGTACTCTGTAGTTCTTCAATTTAAAACTATTTTTCTTGTTGATATCGAATTGATTTTGACAAGAGAAATAGTTTTTTACAGTCAATATCCAATGATACATAAAAAACTGCTTGCATTTACTTTAACAGAATTGATGATGGTATTGGTCATTATAGGTATCCTTATTTTACTAGCCTTACCAAATCTGCAAGGCCTATTTGGACAAGCTTATAGTTTGGAAGCGAAAAAGCAATTAAAGTACATTCAAACCTTACAAAAAGCTTATTATCAACAGAATTTTAGATATACCAATAATTTGGAAGAGTTAAGGTTCGAAGCACCACTACTCAAAAGTGCTGGAGGAGACGCCTTATATGTTTATGAGGTTGTTAATGCTCTGAAGGAAAACTTTGTGGTACGTGCTACTGCTTCTGAAGATTTTGACGGAGATGGGCAGTTAAATGTTTGGCAAGTAGACCAAACAGGAACACTAAAGGAAACTACTTTGGATTGAAAGAGAGTTTATATGTATGGTTTTTCTATACGTATTTTAAGAAAGACTTAACCTATATTGGAAAAAAATATCCTAAATTAGCGGTTTATGATACCTAAAAATACAGCATTAATTATTTGTTTTTATTTTTAATCAATAAAAACATTCTATTAGATTGATTATAAGAACTTTTTTTAGAAAAACTAAGAACTGAAAATAATTAGCCTAATTTGAATTTATTGCCAAGTATGCACCTAAACCAAAAAAACATGATGTTACGATATATAGGAGTTTTACTTCTTTTATTAGTAATGGGAACCTGCCAAGCTCAATTCAGTAGAATTGATAAATTAACAGAAGACTTAGAGAATTTTTCTGACGATCAAAAGAACTTAAATCGAAAGATTGATATTTCAGCACTAGGCTCTGTTCAAGAAATAATTACCTCCATTGCCCAACAAACAAAAATTAACATAACAATAGATCCAAGTATTCAACAAAATGTAGTTAGTAATTTTACAAAAGTAAAAGTGAAAGAACTGTTATTGTACTTGTGCCGTCAATATGATTTGGATTTAAAGTTTACAGGCTCCATTATCTCTGTGGTTCCTTATCAAGCTCCTGTAAAACCACCGACTCTAAAGGAAATAGGAGTCTATTACAACAAATATAATTCAACGATTAGCCTAGACTTAAAAAATGAT
>Ga0209185_1002831_pt1 | contig 11012 bp, 11 predicted proteins | sample SidtaG_2_FD_187425 | JGI IMG/M metagenome (GOLD analysis project Ga0209185, IMG submission 187425) | Marine algal microbial communities from Sidmouth, United Kingdom - Sidmouth_Asex2 metaG (SPAdes) (version 2) | ecosystem: Host-associated > Algae > Red algae > Unclassified | place: Sidmouth... | reverse complement strand
TTGCGATTGGAATGTTGTCTTTAAAGGCAACGGTTAATTTGACATACGAAATCGAAGAATGAAAATACTGTCAGTAACATGTGACATGACGATCATGCTTCCTTCGTCAGCACGCCGCATGTCACTGGGACGTTAGTGCTAATAAATTCAAAGAATAAAATGTTAGAAATAAAAATATTTGAAATAACAACTAAAGAATTTACCCTAAATCAAACAATTGAAATTCAATGGGAGGTGGTAAATGCGAATAAAGTGGAGCTTGAAAATTATGGAGAAATCCCTTCCAAGGGTAAAAAATATTTCAACTACAATGATTCTTTTAGAAATCAATATAAAAAATTGAAATTACAGGCATATGATAATGATAGTGTTGCACAAAAGGTTTTGACAATTGTGAAAAAGGGAAACAATTTCCTTGTATTAGAAAACTTGAAAGACGAAATGCCTAATAAAAGTGACGAACCAGAAGTAATTGAAGAGCAAGATAGCAATGAAGATGATTCTAATACAATGATTCATGATGAAGAAATCAATGATATCATTATTGAACCAAACTCCATTTCTGGAACTTCTGGTGTCGATAAATATGACATGTTAAATTCTAAAGAATCAAAAGGTTTAACTGGAACTAAGTACAGCCTTTATGCGAACAACTATATAGGGCTAGTAATATGTTCCATTTTAAGTATTACAGGAATAACAATTGTTATTTGCGCTGCAGATGACTGGATTCAATTGGATCATAAGTTTTACTTCACATATTATACTTTTTTCATTTTAGCAAATTTATTTTATGTAAATAAGCGAATAAAATATAAAAGTGTAAAGAAATCCAAACTAATTAATTGCGTTTCACTCTTACCTTTTATCATGCCATATATCGTTGGTATAATTTTAATACTATCTTTCTCCTTGCTAAGGTTGGTATCGATAGAAATTAGTGAAGATTCATTTACTTACAATTTAGTTGATAAATTATTTCTCATATTCCCTCCATCATTTGCTGATGGCTATTTGAGAGTCATTAATTTAATTGCATTAGCTTATGCTATATTAACAAGATTTATTTTTTTAAGGCCAAGCTCTGTATTATTAAATATAGAAAACAAAAATGTTATTATTTGCAGAAGCTGCAAGGTTTCTGCAACAAAGAACGAAGAAAGAATATGCACTAACTGTAAGTCCAATAATTGGACGAATCAGAAAAAAAGAACAAAGACAAAAGCAACTCTTTCTGTATTATTGATTCTCATGGCTTTGTTTTACTCAAGTCCATTTCTTGAACGAGAGTATTTATTGAATTTTAAAAGGCAGGATATAACAGAAAAAGATTATGACTGGGCTCTACTTATTAAGAAAAATGGAGGATTGGTTAGTAACAAGCTAGGGCTTAGTAAAGTACTTCCTTTAAGAGCAAATTCTAGATCTCTCGATTATTTTATTGATTCTTACAGAGAAGACAAAGTAGAAAAGTTATTACAAAGTGATAAATACTTTGATGCATTGGATTTTATAGAGGAATCTTGGCTTTATAAAGAATCACCTATAGCTAGATTGCTTTATAGATATGAGTCTAAGAATTTTGACAAATTGTCTAATAAGTTATTAATCAAAAAATTCAAGTGGTCTTACCAACTCAATTCAACCTATTTTCCAGCTTCGTACGAAACAAAATTTGAAAAAGGATTTTTCGGAGACTATCAATTGAAAACATATAAATATGGCGATTACACTAAGACGAAATATACTGGAGCCTACTTATTCATTGAAATAAAAAACAACTTTAAGACTCTTGCTCTTATTGGTGACATTAAAATTAGTGCAAAAGAGAAAATCACTACGGGAGACTATTTAAGTGGAGGTTTTAATGCATTGGGAAAAGGGTTGTTGTCTGCCGTTATCTCAGAGTCATTTGGAGGAAGTTCTTTACAGAATGATGCCGCATTTTTGGGAGGTGTGGCATCTGGTGCAAATAAATACTGGAATGGAAAAAGAAATGAATATTTGGAAAATATTTTGATTTATCCCGGTCAACAAATTACGAGAAGAGGAAAAATGTATTTAAGAGAAAGAAAATTTGATTCTGACGGAGAGCCAAGAATTAGTAAAGAGAACTGGGAAATTAATGAAATAATATATGTAGAATACTAGCACTAACAATAAGTGATGATGTCATATCTGTTCGTTCCTCTCAGAGACGACACATACTATCATCCGTTATCTGCCAGCAGGACAAAAAAGAAAATTAACCATGATCATAGAAATTAATCAAAAACTATAATGATACTATTTGGATTTGGATTCAATTTCTTAATGATATTAGTGATAATGCCACTAACAGTGATCTTGACATTGATCTGGGCAATTACTCGGAAAGCAATTTTTGGTAAAATGATTGGAGTAATTTGGGGTGGACTATTTGTATTGCTTGCCTTAATTATCGTGGTTAATATATTTACAACTAAATTGAAATTGACTAAGGAGAAAATTTATGGTGAATATATTATCGATAGAGATAAATACCCAGGTCAACAAGCAAATTGGCAATACGAAAATTTCAAATTCAAAATAACTACGAATAATATAATGCACTTTAGCTACAAAATTTCAGACAATAATTTTAAAACAGAACAAATTCCTGTGAAAATTCTTGAACAATACTATTCCGATAGATTAGAAATTGGAAAGGATTCAACTCGACATCATATAATAGTGGATAATCCAACTTTATACAGAAATGTGTGGAATTTCAATTATGTATTTAAATCTGATAAATTTGGAAATGTATTCTTTAAGAAAAGGAAATGGTATAACTAAAAAAGGCCAGCAGATAACAAGTGATATGAGATCAGACTTGCTATCGCTGCGTCCGCTCCATATCACCGAACCGTTATAGCTCATTAAAAATGAAACCAGGTAAATGATATACACAGTCAAAAGAGCAAATCTAATTGCAGAACAACTAAGGAAATTTAAGGACAGCAATTCTTGGATGGTAGTTGGTCAGTTTGCTAATCTTGATTTTTGGCTTGCCGAAGTAAAAACATCATTAAATGCATTAATTGAACACAATTCAAGATTCGACAAAATGTATGATGCACAAAAGGAATGGATTGATGAACATGGGATTCAAGTTGCCGACAATTGTCCAATTTGTCAAGGAGTCTGTGAACTTGGCAATGGTTCAATAAAGCCCAAGTTACCAAATAGGTCTCCAGAAACGAAGTCAGATAAAAAAGAAGCAAGACAAGAGTTACTAAACTCAACTTACTATTTTCTAGTTCATTGTTATAAATTGAAACTAATTAACGAAGAAGAATTACGAAATAAGTGTGCCGACATAGGAACAAGTATTGACATTAATGATTTGTAAGAATGAAAAAGCGAATAATGTACGTTGAACATAAAACAATGCAAAATGATAGAGGCGAAGCCTGGATTGGTGAAGTAGAATTCTCGAAAACAGGTCAAACTATATACTTCAATGGTTTAGCATTGAAAAAGATGAAAGGCACTCACTATGCATATTCAGAATATAGCAACTATTACGATTTAGAAAATAGACAAGCATACTGGATATCAGGAGTCAAGAAAAATGGTGAAGACAGACATTGGGCTGGAGGTGGTAAAGTAAAAATAGATATACAAATTGTAGATGAATATCTATCGATTGTTGACTTTGATGTTTTAGACCAGAAAAGATTTGAAATAATTGAAATACCAAAAACTGACAAATTGAAACTAAATCAATTAGAAAACGAAATAGGTAAAAACGAAAACTAAATGTCTAAAAGTTGCCATACAAAATATAGAGATTCAAACGGAAAGACAAAGAAGGAGATTGATGATATGGAAAAAGACAAAGACTTTACATTACATGAATTAGCTAAGAAAAGAGAGGCGAAAAAAGACGTAAAAGCTAAAAGGAAGGAATTAAAATAGCGAAATGAAAACGAGCTATAACAAGCGACGATCACGATCATGCTTCCTTCGTCAGCACGACGGATGTCGCCGATCCGTTAGTGCCCATAATGACTAAGAAAATCCATAGCGATTACATATATGTCAAATAGTCGTTCAGTATAGTTGTAAAGTTGACAATCTGGCTTGATTAGTAAGCATGAATGATTTTTGAACTGTTAATAAAAATTACTCAATAAAAAATTGAACAAATGAAATTAGTCCGAATGAATGTAAGCGAATTTCAGAGTATTCGCAATAGCAATGAATTTGATCTTTCTGAAATAACATGTTTAGTCGGTAAAAACGAAGCTGGAAAAACCTCACTTTTAAAAGCACTTTACAAATTAAATTCGATTATCGCATCAGAGGGAAATTTTGATGATACCGAAGATTATCCAAGAATGGATGTTGAAGATTATCAAATCAAACTTGAAGCAAAAGAAATCGAACCTGCAAAAGTAATAAAAGCATATTTCGAACTCGATGCAGAGGTTGATGAAATTGAAGCAGAATTTGGAGAAAATGTTTTTGAAAAGAAAGAACTTTTACTTACAAAAGGATATGATAATGTGAGGAAACATTGGCTCTATTTAAACGAAAAAGAAGCAATAAAATTTGTAGTAAAATCATTCGAGGCTAATAAGGAGATCAAAGAACTTATAAGAGATACTCAAACTTTTGCAGAGTGTAAAGAATTATTAGAATCTACCGAAATTGAGAAAGTAGGAAGTGAAACCTTAATTCAAAGAATAACTGAAATTGGGTCAACAAAATCCTTTGTCGCTTATCTTGTAAATAATTATATCGAATCGAGTATACCAAAATTCTTATATTTTGACAGTTATTATCAACTAACTGGTCAAGAAAATATTAATTCATTAATTAAGAGAATGAAAGCGGATGAACTTATTCATTCAGATTATCCCATGTTAGGCTTATTAAGTCTGGCAAGAATTGAGATTGATCAATTATTAAATCCAGAACGTACACAAGAATTAGTAAATAAGTTAGAAGGAGCAGGAAATCATTTAAGTAAACAGGTTCTAAAATACTGGTCACAAAACAAACATCTTCAAATGAAATTTGATGTTAGACCAGCACTGAAAAATGACCCTGTAGGCATGCAAACTGGAACTAATGTTTGGTCAAAGGTTTATGATAATAAACGATGGGTAACTACAAATTTAAATTCAAGGTCCAAAGGTTTTGTTTGGTTTTTCTCCTTTCTATCTTGGTATTCTAAAATTAAAAAGGAAGGTCAAAACGTTATTCTTTTATTGGACGAACCTGGACTTTACTTACATGCTAAAGCTCAAGGTGATCTTTTGAATTATTTTGAAAAGGAATTAAAGCCTTTTCATCAATTAATTTATTCAACTCACTCACCATTTATGATTGACTCTTCAAATTTTGACAGAGTAAGAATCGTACAAGATATTTCTATAGATATTGACGAGGACCTACCCAAAGAGGAAGACGGAACCAAAGTGATAAATGATTTTTCACAAGCAACTGATGATTCTTTGTTTCCTTTACAAGGAGCATTAGGTTATGAAATACATCAAACCTTGTTCATTGGACCGAATTCTTTAATTGTTGAAGGAACAAGTGATCTATTGTACATTCAAACCATTTCTGGATTGTTAGAAAGAAATGGAAGAACAAGTTTGTCAGAAGAATGGACTCTAACTCCAGTTGGAGGTTCTGACAAAGTTCCAACGTTTGTTGCTCTATTAGGAAGTCAAAGAGAAATGAATATAGCTACCTTAATAGATTACCAAAAAAAGGATCAGCAGAAAATCGAGAATTTATTTAAAAAGAAACTTTTAGACAAGAAAAAAGTGTTGACTTTTGCTGATTTTACCTCGAAGGATGAAGCGGATATTGAAGATTTGTTTGAAGAGAAATTCTATATCAAATTGATGAACGGTGAATACAAGAAAGAATTGAGCAAGCCAATTAAATTATCAGATTTAACTAGTGAAGAACCCAGAATTCTGGTAAAACTTGAAAAACATCTATCTGAAAACGAGCTTGGTTTAAAATCAAAATTTAGTCATTACAGGCCTGCAAGGTTCTTTGTAGAAAAAATTGCAACTTTTGAAAAAGATATATCCGCGGATACATTAGATCGATTTGAAGAGATCTTTAGAAAACTCAATATGCTTATATGATATACGGGCACTAACAAGTGATAACCATGCCAGACTCCTTCGGTCGTCCGTCAGGTATCACAGAACCGTTACAGACCATTAAAAAGAAGAAAAGACATGAGAACCGTTTTAACATTATTAATGATTACAATTTCGTCTTTAGTGTTTTGTCAGAATACTCAAGAAAGAATTACATTTCCTGATACTCTTTGGGCAAAGAACGATAGCTTTTATGTCAAAGCGACATCATGGGAAAAGGAATGGGCTTTCTCTACAACAAAAACTGATACAATTGACTTAGGAACGGATGGATATAAAGGAATAAAAGTTAAAGTATGGACAGATACCGATACTCTTGATATTCCTTATGTCAACAGTCCAAATGAACAATGGATATTTATTCCCATTGCATCAATAAAAGACACTACAATTTATCGTTTAAGATTTAACCCACAATATTCTATTTTTACTAAAAATTACATTGATCAGAATCTAAAGAACACTACTTTTCAAATACCAGAAGTATATGAACTTGCAAACATTATTCTTTATCTAACAGAATGTTCAGAGTTGACAAAAAATCATCCAATGGACTTTGAATATTCCAAAAGAGTCAATGAGCATTTTAGAAAATTCAGTAATCACCCACTTATTAAAATATTGAACAGTAAATGTTTGAATCATCATTGGACAACATATTATGGCTTTAGAGAAAATAGCATATGCTTCGAATTCGATGAAGATGATTTCTTAAGTTACTCTACTCCATACAAGCATGCTTGGTCAGACAACTCTGAAATACATGGAGGTGAATTTAGAAATCTCCTTTATTTAGTACAAGATTTTGTGGAGAAGACAGATTTTAGAACCTTTTATAAGTTCAACATAAATTACTACAAGAATCTTGAGAGAAGACAGGCCGAATTACAACCAATAAGTAAAATGTGGAAATGGCTTGAAAAGGAATTTCCACAAAAATACGATCACTATAAAGTCATCTTTTCACCTCTTATTGAAGGTAGTCATAGCACCCAGAAATTTTTCAAAGGAAACTTTAGGAGTCCAATTTATCAAGAGTGTATAATGTTTGTGAATTCTTCAGAATCTCTTGACTCAGATATTAAATACGAAGAAGACTTAAAAGTTGGTCTTTCATCAGGAATAGTGTTTACTGAAATTGATCATAATTATGTCAATCCAACAAGCACAGAAAATATAAAGGCAATCAAGAATCTAATCACTCATAAAGATAAATGGGCTACTAAAGAAGCACAAAATAATTACTCCTCTGAGTATGCAATATTTAATGAATACATGACTCATTCATTATTTTGTTTATACGTTGAAAAGCATTACAGTGGCATTATAAAAGACCAAATAACTAAAAAACGAATTCAACTTATGGTAAGAAGAGGATATCCGAAATTTGGAGAATTTAATTCCATAGTACTTGGCGAGTTAAGAAATAGAAAAGAGACAATTTATACATTATATCCAGAGTTAATCGACGCATTGAAAGAAATAGAATAACGGTCTGTAACATGTGACATGACGATCATGCTTCCTTCGTCAGCACGCCGCATGTCACTAGGACGTTATCCTCAATCAAAAACTAAAAATTTAACTTTAATTAAAATCTTAAACTATGCCAAAGAAGATTATTCATAGCACTCATGATAAGTTTAAAGGCTTAACTACTTCAACAACAGATAAAATAATGATTGGAGGAGATATGACAAATCAACTTCATCTCAGAATCCGTCACATTAAACAAAATGAACAAGAGTCATTACTCTTTGATGCATTTTACCAAGGAGAAAACTGGATTTTCCTAAGGCGAGGTGAATTATATTTCTCAGTAGATGAAGAAGTGTTCAAGCTTAAAGCTAATAGAAACTATAATGACGTAATAAAAAACAGAGACCGAAATTCTAAAGTAAAAGTAGAAGAAAGCACATTTTACAATCTCTCTAGACAACTTTTAGAAAAAATATGTTCAGGAACCAATGTAGAAGCTAAAATTACTGGTGAAAAGATTAATCAAGAAATTTGGGTCGACAAATTTCAAATCTTATGTCAACAATTCTATAACAACTTTTATGACAATACTAAGTATGTAGAATCATTAAACAAGAAAACAAAGGGTTGCTTTATTGCGACTGCAACTTACGGAAACTACAATCATCCGCAAGTAATTGAATTTCGAACTTTTAGAGATAATTATTTGCAAAAATATCTTATAGGGAAACTTTTCATCTCTATGTACTACGCTGTTAGTCCCTTTATTGCTAGAATAATTGAAGAATCAGAAATTCTAAGGAACATTTCAAGGAAATACCTATTGGAGCCATTGTTAACTTTTGTTAGAAGATTATAACATTGAGTTGGAATATTTTCAGAAAGAAAGAATCTAAGCTACCCATTGTAAAGAAATGCAGTGATAATTTGGCATCGGTAACAGAAATGATTAGACAAATATCGTTTCAAAAAATGCCATATGAGTTTAGGAAAAATCTTTTACAAATAATATTTAATGATATACTAAATGTATTCAAGTATGTCAAAGCCAGGGAAATTCAAGACCATTCTGCTGAGGTATACTTATTATGCTATCTAAAAGCTACACTAATTAATTCCAATAGCGACCAATTTCTTAAGCAGGAAATAGAGTCTAGTTTTGAAAAAGACAAATTTAATTCAGCATTTGTCTTAGGAGAGGGAAAGAGATGGCGTCAAACCATAAAAAACATAAAACTATATCTTCCCAATCAATACAACTTATTGGGTTATCTCAAAACGCATAATATTGATTTGTACTTAAAATATGCAAATTTACTTAGTGAAATAGCAACTGTGCTTGTAGAAATTGATGATTCAGTTACAGTGCTTGAAAGGAATAGATTAATCGGAATTTCTGAATATTTGGATAAAAACACCATAGACCAAAAGCAACCTATTAGACAAAATATTAAGCAACCTTCGACATCAAACAGTTTAGAAAAATGTCTAAATGAACTTAATGAGTTAATTGGTCTGAAGAACATTAAGGAGGATATTGCATCTATCGTTTCTACAATTAGAATAAACCAAATAAGAAAGACCAAAGGACTTAAAGCAAAGGATTTCTCATATAATTTTATGTTGATAGGGCCTCCTGGTACTGGAAAAACAACCGTTGCAAGAATTATTGCAAAAATACTATTCCATCTAGGCATATTGAGAAAAGATAAGTTTTCAGAAGTTGATAGATCTAAAATAGTTGCAGATTATATGGGTCAAACATCAACGAAAATTGAAAAACTAATTGATGAAAATATTCATGGTTGCATCTTTATTGATGAAGCTTACTCATTAGTTCTAGGCAACAATGATACTTATGGAAAAGAAGCAGTTTCTGTCTTAATAAAGAGAATGGAAGATAATCGGAGTAATCTTTCCATTATTCTTGCTGGTTACCCTTTAGAAATGAGTCAATTCCTCAAGCACAATTCTGGATTAAAATCTAGGATAAATAGAGTCCTAGAATTTGGTAATTATTCAGTAAAAGAGCTTTTGGAAATTTTTAATAAACTTTGTGACGATTCTGAATACACTTTGACTTCCAAGGCCTTAACAAAGCTTAGACAAGTATTAGAATCATTACACAGCCAACAAGATTCAAGTTTTGGAAATGCAAGATTAGTTAGAAATATTCTGGAAAAGACAATAGAGAATCAAAATAGAAGGATCATAGCAATTGCCAATCCAAATGTGATTGAATTAAAGGAATTAAAAGTTGAAGACATTCCTAAAGTAAATTCAAGTGAAGAGTGACTGAGGATAACACTAGATATGACGTAAGACTCTCTTCGGTCGTCCTCCGCATATCATCATCCGTTGTAGCCCATTAAGAAAAGATAAATGAATAGGACAATATTTGAAATTACCAAAATGGACTGTCCTTCAGAGGAAAATCTAATCCGAATGAAATTGGATGAAATTTCAAGTATTGCGAATTTGGACTTTGACATTCCGAATCGAAAATTGACCATTTATCACAGCGGAGAAATTGAACAAATAGAAAAGTCTGTTATCCAACTGAATTTAGGCGGAAAGAAAATTTCAACAGAACAAACCGACCAAACGGAATTCAAAGAAAACGATAATCAGAAAAAACTACTTTGGTCTGTACTTGTCATAAATTTTGCGTTTTTCATTATCGAAATGACAACAGGGATTATTTCAAAATCAATGGGACTTGTTGCCGATAGTTTAGATATGCTTGCCGACAGTTTTGTTTATGGAATTAGTTTGTTTGCTGTTGGAGGAACTGTGATTAAGAAAAAACGGATTGCAAAACTTGCTGGACATTTTCAAATTGCACTTGCGATTATTGGTTTTGTAGAAGTTTTAAGAAGATTTTTAGGAGAAGAGAAGCTTCCAGATTTCTCTACAATGATTATCATTTCTATTTTTGCGCTTATGGCAAACGGAATTTGTCTCTACATTTTGCAGAAGTCAAAGAGCAAGGAAGAAGCACATATGAAAGCAAGTTTAATTTTTACCTCGAATGATGTAATTATTAATTTAGGAGTAATAATTGCTGGAATCTTGGTAAATTACTTTAGTTCCAACAAGCCTGATTTGATTATAGGAACAATCGTTTTTGCATTGGTAATTCAAGGTGCATTACGAATTCTTAAACTAAGTAAATAGCATGAGAAAAAACGGGCTACAACATTAGATAAGATGGAAGAGCTCCTACGTCACTCCTCCACTTATCATTATACGTTAGCTACAAGCAAAGACAAAAAAATGAAAGACCTGTTTGAAATTATTGATAAATCAAAGAATATAGACGATCGGTTTAAAATGCTGACATCAACTCCATACTTATCTGCAGCCAAAGGTGAGATA
>Ga0209185_1002817_pt1 | contig 11058 bp, 10 predicted proteins | sample SidtaG_2_FD_187425 | JGI IMG/M metagenome (GOLD analysis project Ga0209185, IMG submission 187425) | Marine algal microbial communities from Sidmouth, United Kingdom - Sidmouth_Asex2 metaG (SPAdes) (version 2) | ecosystem: Host-associated > Algae > Red algae > Unclassified | place: Sidmouth... | reverse complement strand
AGTAATAGCACATGGCAACAATCGGCCCCGACCTCATATTGGGCATTAACGACCTCCTCGCCGTCGATAAACCCTTTGAAGAGAATTGTCAAAGCATCATTTTGGTAGCTTTCCACATACTCGTCTCCAAAAAGCGGATAGGTGCCGGTCTGTCTTGCCATTTCGAACCCGTTAGCGGAAAGCTCGCGTGTAAGATCTTCATTGTTTTCTAGGTTGACCACACTGAAACTATCCAAGGGAACCACTACTCCCGAAGCATCTTTTACGGTTACCGTTAGGGTAACGAATATTTCGGTACAGGTTACGTCGGTACAATCAGGAGGGTTGTTCTTATCGTCGTCCTTATCACAGGAAACGACCAAAATATGGGCAACCCATAAAAGGAAAAGAAAGGTATTTTTCACTACACGCATTTTTTGAAGCCTATCGATAAGATGTAGATTTGTCAAACCGTTGCGTGGAGCTATAGCGTTTTTAGCGTGACTAACTAGCGTTTGAACTTTCTACGCATTTTAATACGGTTTACGGCATAGATTATCACTACAAACAAAGCCAAAATAGGAAAAACAAGGTCACTGTTCAGAAGTTCTAGAACATTCATAGAATCGATTTAGAAAACTAGAACGTATACATAGCTGACTTATTATTTTCTACGCTTACGATTAACGATGTAAACAATAATGACTACCAGTGCCAAAAGAAGAAATATTAGGTTTCCGCTCATCATGTAAAGTGAATGATTACTTTTTAAACTTTGCTAAAGCGTTTCTTGTGAATTCCGAAAGTACAAGTTTTCCGGTAATCGCCGCTCTCTCAGTCAAAAGAGTATCCCAATGGTCAGTGCCGTTCCAAAGTGCTTTTTTCCATTCCACCAATGCCTCCGGATTATAGGCGGAAAGTTTTTGTGCGAAGAAATCGAGTTCCTTGTCCAGTTCTTTGATAGTATCGAACACTTTGGAGAAAAGCCCTTTTTCCTGCGCCCAATAGGCATTTTTCCATTCCGTAGGGGAAAGTGAGAGTTCGGAAATTGCCGCTTTCCCAATTTTTCTTTCTACGGCGGGGGCGATGACCAGAGGAGCAATACCGATAGTCAGTTCCGATAAACGTATAGAAGCATCGACCGAAGCAAAAACATAGTCACAGGCAGCGGCCAAACCAACACCACCGCCAACTGTTTTACCCTGTACTCGACAGACAATGACTTTTTTACAAACTCGCATGGCGTTTATTACGTTGGCAAAACCACTAAAAAAAATCTTTCCCTCCTCCAAATTGGAAACGGCCATCAATTCATCAAAAGAAGCACCTGCACAAAAGGCGCGCTCACCTTCCGATTTTAAGATGATAACCGTAATCGAAGTATTCTCGGAGAGTTTTAAAAGTTCTGCCGTCAAACGGTCTAAAAGCTCAGCGACAAAAGAATTACTTGCCGGATGCCCGAATTCTACGGTTGCTACTTTACCGTCTATTTTAGTGTAAAGACTTCCGTTTGTTCTATCTGTCCCCATGTAAAATGATTTTGTTCAAATTTAACCGTTTTGCAACAAGGGTCGAAACTTTCTTCTGAACTTCCAGACCAAAGCACCACCGCGAATGGCCATCCAAACGGTAAAGGCAATCCAAATACCGTAAAGGCCCCAATCCATATATTTTCCCAAGAATAAAACAGGAATAAATCCCAAGAAGGTGGCGACCAGTAAGGTATTGCGAAGGTATTTCATTTCGCCCAAACCCTTGAACACCCCATCGAGAACAAAAGCGATTACGTTCATAGGAAGGCCAAGTATTACGATAAAAAAAACACTATAAAAGGTGGTCAACACTATGGTTTCTTTGGAGAAGAGATACCCTATCGGCCTATAGAAAACAAAACCGAAAAAGACCAAAGCGAGGCTGATGATAAGTCCGTATGTGATTATTTTTTTTGCCAGCTTCCAGAGTCCGTTATAGTCCTTGGCACCCAAAAGCCTACCGCCAATGATATTTCCCGCCGCCCCATAACCGTCGATAAAAAAGGCGGAGAACAGCCAAATATTAATAGCAATGGTGTGTGCGCCGATATATCTCGGGCCAAGATCTGTCGCTTCGCGAACCGCCAAAATCATTGCGGTATTCAGGGCAATCGCCCGTACAAAAAGATTTAGGCTCATGATGACCAAACGCCCTAACTCTTTGTGAATCGGAAATTGAAGACGAAGACTGATATCAGTTTTGGTAATTAAAAGCAGGAACGCCATAATCGCCATTATTGCCTGAGCAATCAAACTGGCCCAAGCGGCGCCATCGAGGTACATGGGTTCGATATATCCATCAATTCCATAGACCAGCGCAAAATCTAATATCACATTCAAAACGGCTCCTGTTATTGCAATCAACATGGGGTAATAGGTATTCTGTAATCCTCTAAAAATACCCATGACTGCAAAAACGAAAAGGGTCAACGGGAAGCCCCAGACCCGAATGGAGTAATACGAAATACAATAGTTCAAGATTTTTCCCGAAGCGTTCATCGCCAAAAAAATTTCATCGACTACAAAAATGGTCGAAAGCAGTATCAGAATACTGAGGCCGATATTGAGATAAATGGCCTGAGCAGGCAGGGTTTTTACTTCTTCGAGCTTACCCGCACCAAGATATTGCGAGATAATGGCGGAAATAGCACTTCGGGTCTGGCCCAAGATCCAGATCAGCATGGAAAGAAAGGAGCCAACGATTCCGGCGGCCGCTAGCGACTCCAAACCGTCAACTGGAATATTACCTACAATAGCGGTGTCGGTTATCGACAGCAAAGGTTCGGCAATACCTGCGACTGTAGCGGGTATTGCAAGATTATTGATGGTCTTAAAGTTTATGGCCGTTTTCAAGTCCCGCAAGTTACAGTACTAATTCATAACAATGAAAGGGGTGTTCGCTCTGTTTCGGAAAGTAGATATCGCCCAGTTTTGTATACCCCCTGGCCTCATAGAATTTTTGATTACGTTTGTTTTGACTGAAGGTGTCCAAGCGCACGGAAACAAAGTTATTGCTGATCGCGAAGTCTTCTGCAAATGTCATTAGTTTCTGCGCGAAGCCCTTTCCCTGAAAATCTGGATGTACCGCCAACCGATGAATATAGATATTTTTGCCGTTCGGGGTCAGCCAATCAATCGGTCGATATTCATTGTCCATCAAAGTTGAGATGACAATTGTGCCAAGAAGGCCACCCGCTTCCTCCAAAATATAAAGTTCACCCCTTTCGATATCCTCTTCAAAAGCTTTTTTTGAAGGATATTGCTCGTTCCACTGATAGATACCCATTTTCTTCATGTGTTCGGCGCAGGCTCTAGTAAGGGTAAGTATATGAGGTATTTCAGATATCTTTGCATGACGAATCATCAATCAAGTCCATTTTAATTGTAAATTTAAAGGATAAATGAATAACCAATGAAACATATACTCGTACCCATAGGCATTTCTCCCGATTCACATCACACCTTACAATACGCCGTAGATTTCGCTGCCGAGTTTTCTTCTAAAATCTTTTTGATGGAAGTGTTTAGCGTTTCAGTCGGAGCCGGAAAAAGTTTGGTCAACGTAGAGCAAAAAGTGGCCGAAAGCGGAAAAGAACGTCTGAAAGAAGTTATCGATAAAATCGATTCTAAAGATGTTGAGATTAAGATAGCTTCTTACAATGGCGATATTGTCGATGGTCTGAAAGAAATCGACGAAGAGCTCGGTATCGACCTGATTATCTTGGCGCCGCGCAGCAACGATATCACCGAAGAACTGTTCTTAGGCAATACCTCTGGGAGAATGATAAAACGCACCAACATTCCTGCGCTGATTGTGCCAAGGGGAAGCACACTCCAACCCTTGCGAACAATTCTGACTGCTTTTAAATCGGGAATTCTTAAAAGAAAGCGCATTTTGGATCCATTACTGACTATAAAGAGCAAATTCGATGCAAAGGTGAACCTGCTTTTGGTGAAGACTCCAGGCTACTCCGATGATGACCTCAAAGTGAATACGGCCTTGATGGATATCAGTTCGCAACTGACCTTGACGGAGGCACCCAACACCTATCTCGGGGTCTTGGAACATTTTCAGTCGCAACAACCGGATCTTTTATGTGTTTTCAGGAGAAAAAGAGGGTTCTTTAAAAATCTTTGGGAAAAGAATACGGTACTAAAAGCAGAATTTGCCGCCCGTATACCGGTGCTGGTTTTGAGTGTAAAAAAGGATTGAGCTGCTGTTTTTATCGAATAAAGTATTTTGATACTTTCTTAAAAAGTATTTCCTTTGCCAAGCCAAAAAAGGGGGATTAGCTCAGCTGGCTAGAGCGCTTGCCTGGCAGGCAAGAGGTCACCGGTTCGACTCCGGTATTCTCCACATAAACAACCATCGTGAAAACGGTGGTTTTTTTATGGATTAGGCTCAGCTGGCTAGGGCATTCCCGACCGCATGGCCTGAAAGGTTGTTGGTTCTCCCTAAGCATATTAGCCCTTCTTTACCTTAAATTCACAATTATATAATTACGCCTTAAGCATTTGTTAATCCCCAAAAATTTACCATTTGTAAGAAAAAATAGAATTTAGCTTTTAAAAGTTTACCATTTGTAAACTCAAAAGTGATTCTTGAAAATCCGCCAAAAAAATATCCGGTTCTTGACCTATGGGGCGTTTGCATCCTTTGGCACCTACTTCTGTATGTATGCGTTTCGAAAACCGTTTACCGTAGCCACCTATGAAAACCTCGTGTTTTTTGGTATCGATTATAAAATCCTATTGATCATTGCACAGGTTTTGGGCTATATGCTTTCCAAGTTTATCGGCATAAAACTAATCTCCGAACTTACCGTAAGAAATCGCTTTCGTTATCTAATAGCAATGATTGCCGTTGCCGAACTCGCCTTGGTTTTATTTGGATGGGTGCCCCGACCGTTCAATACTTTTTTTATGTTTTTGAACGGACTCTCATTAGGTATGATATGGGGTGTGGTTTTCTCTTATTTGGAGGGTAGAAAGTTTACTGAAATTCTTGGCGTCATTCTTTGTTCCAGTTTTATCGTTTCGAGTGGGGTCGTTAAATCCGCCGGATTATTGGTGATGAACCACCTGAGCGTATCGGAATTTTGGATGCCCGCCGTTACGGGAGCACTATTTTTAATCCCTTTTGCGAGTTTCTCCAAGTTACTAGATCGCATACCTCCCCCTACAAAAGAGGATAAGATATTACGAAAGGCACGGTTACCCATGAGCCGAAAAGACCGTAAAAAAGTCTTGGCTCAATTTTTCTTTCCTCTTTTCATTTTGGTGCTCTTTTATGTAATTCTAACGGCCATGCGAGATTTTCGAGATAATTTTTCACGTGAAATTTGGGATGCGGTAGGGTATGCCGGTGATGCCTCTATATATACCCTATCGGAAATTCCTATTGCGATTATCGTTCTTTTTTCTATTGGTCTTTTTGCTTTCATCAAAGACAACTACCGCGCTTTTCTATCGTACCACTACCTTCTTGTATGCGGTTCTATATCCATAGGATTAAGCAGTATATTGTTTCAAATCCAGCTTATCGGCCCCGTTTTTTGGATGGTGCTCGTCGGTCTTGGGCTATACATCTGCTATGTACCCTTCAATTGTATTTTCTTCGACCGTATGATCGCCACTTTTCGCATAAAGGGCAATGCAGGCTATCTAATCTATATTGCCGATGCCTTCGGGTACTTCGGAAGCATGACGGTACTGCTCTATAAAAACTTTGGGCAGCATACCGTTTCATGGCTAAAGTTTTTTATAAATGGCACCTATGGCATTGCAGTTATCGGTACTCTGACGGCCATAATTTCCTTGGTTTATTTTAAAAGGAAATATAAAAAAAGATATCCTGTACCAGAGAATCAAATACCTATCGTTGAGCTATGAACAGTCAGTATGATCTTATTGTTGTGGGCGGAGGGGTTCTAGGAACATTTCATGCCTACCATGCGCTAAAAAGTGGTCTAAAAGTGGCCCTATTGGAGAAAGACAGAAAACCAAAAGGAGCTACGGTTCGTAATTTCGGACAAGTAGTACCTTCGGGAATGAATACGAAATGGCAGGCCTATGGCAGGGAGAGCCTTCGGATTTATAAAAATATTCAATCTAAATTCAATATATCGGTACGCCAAGAGGGAAGCATATACTTGGCATCAAATGACGAGGAGATGCAATTACTAGAAGAACTCTATGAGATCAACAAATCAAACTCTTACCCCTCGCAATTACTCACCAAAGGCCAATGCTTAAAAAAATATGCCAATCTTAGGGAAGATTATGTAAAAGCGGGACTCTTTTTCCCCGAAGAAATCATGATCGAACCTCGAATTATGATTCATAGATTGCATGAATATCTTGAAAAGTCGGGTCTTGACCTATATCGGGGCGAAACCGCTCTGGAATGCGATGCCCTAAGAAGCGGGGTTCAAATCTATACCTCGCTCAATCGTTTACTCTCGACCTCAAAAGTACTTATTTGTAATGGTACCGATTTTAAGATTCTGTATCCGCAGCTTTTTATCGAAAGTGACCTCGTCGTCTCTAAACTACAGATGATGCAGACCAAACCACAACCGAATTATAGGTTGCGAAGTTCCGTGCTGACCGGACTTTCCATTCGCCGTTATGAAGCGTTTACCGAATGCCCGTCTTATGACAATATCAAGGCAAAGGAAAATCCCGATTCGTTTGAAAAAAAATGGAGTATACATGTTTTGTTCAAGCAGGCTACCGATGGTTCTATTATTTTGGGTGATTCGCATGAATATGCCCCTGCGAGCCGTATCGATGAACTTGGCATCGACCTGAACATGGATATCGATAATTTTATCTTACAGGAGGCCAAAAAAATCTTTGACTTACCTACTTTCGAAATCCAAAACCGTTGGTTGGGATTCTATTCACAATGTAAAACAACCGATATTTACCAACGTACCATCGATGACGATATTCATATCGTCACCGGAATCGGAGGAAAAGGCATGACCGCCAGTGCCGGGTTCGCCAAAGAAAATATTAAGTCCATTTTTTACGTAGAACATGCATAACATAGAATTAGCGGTCTTCGACATGGCCGGTACGGTCGTGAACGAAGACAATGTGGTATACAAAACATTGCAAAAGGCCATCAATAAAAAAGGATATGGGCTAACGCTCGATTTTGTATTGGAACATGGTGCGGGCAAGGAAAAGCATCAGGCCATCAAAGATATTCTGACCGCAAAGGGTATTGATTTGGAGAATGAACCCTCCGAACCCATTTTTAAAAATTTCGAACAGATGCTCGATCAGGCCTATGAAACGCTCGAGGTTACCTCTTTCGATGGCGTAACGAATACACTTGTGAAATTACAGGAAATGCACATAAAAATTGCCCTGAATACAGGGTATAACCGTAAGATTGCAACACTTCTTCTGGAGAAAATGGGATGGGCGCAGGGCAAAGAATATGATGCATTGATTACCGCCGACGACGTATCGGAAGGTCGCCCCTACCCGGCTATGATCACAAAGGCCATGGAGTTGTTAAACGTAAGCAATGCTTCAAAAGTGATGAAAGCTGGTGACTCGATTATCGACATCGAAGAAGGCAAAAATGCTAGGTGCGGAATTACTGTGGGCGTAACTACCGGAGCGCATACAAGGGAGCAATTGCAATCTGCAGGTCCTACCTATGTTTTGGATTCGCTAACAGAACTAACCCAACACCTAAAAGTTTAACTGACCGTCATTGCGAGGAGCATAACAAAAGTTCAAGAATTGAAATAGCGCCTAGCGACGGAGCAATCCCTTCAACCTAAGCAATAGATTCATAAGATGCTCCTTTGCACTTGTAATTTAATTCCCTCCCCTTTGGGGAGGGCTAGGGAGGGGACTAAATAAAAAAATACACAACCAGCATCTTCGAAGGAATCGAACCCCTATTTTCGGGCACATGCGGAATTCTTCCATCGAAAAAAATAGAGTCTCCCTGATTTAACAAAACTTCTTCCTCTCCGATAATGTAATAACATTCCCCTGAAAGCACATATTTGAACTCATAGGCATCGGTGGTGACCTTATCACGTTTTGAACCGACTGCCACTTCGAGCAATACCGTTTCAAAACCGAGCGAACTCAACTGCTTCCCGAAAATATAAGTGTACTGAAATCCGATGGCTTCGCTTTCCTTTTCGATAATCGAATTTTCTTCGCTTCGTGATACAATAAAATTGGCACCGTTCACCTTTGGCATTCCGTTGAAAAATTCGGTCACTTCAATATCCAAGGCATTTATAATTTTGAGCAGCACCGGAAGTGAGGGGATAGTACGCCCATTTTCGACTTTTGAAATCAGCCCATTGGTCACGCCAGCCTGTTGGGCAATAGCACTAATCGTATTATTCGCTTCCTTTCTGATTTCCTTAATACGCTTTCCTATCCCGATAAGGTAGTCTTCCATGCAAACAAACTTTTAACCACAAACATAATGAACTGATTTAAGCTTTTTGTATTCGGAGACTGTTTTGATGCCTTCCAATCGTTCCGCATCAGCCTTTTTTTTCCGAATCACTTCTTATTGAAAATGAACTTTAAAATAAATGTAATGTTGAATATTTGTAAATAATACTATGGTAACCTTTTCGTAATATTTTTAATGTAGAGGTTGCAATCATTTAATATTAATAGGAAGTTATCCTAACCTTGACCTTTGATATTTGTTTCTTAATAATAAACCAAAGTTTACAAATAAGAAAAAAATGAAAAGAACACTACTTTTTCTGTTGCTTGCACTTTTGGTAAGTATGACCGCTTCTTCCCAAATCACTTTTACGGGTACTGTGCTCGATGAGACGGGCGTTCCCTTGCCGGGAGCTTCCGTGGTGATTAAAGGAAGTTCTACCGGTGTAGCAACGGATTTTGATGGAAATTTTGAGATTGAACTGAACCAAGGAGAAGAAGTTCTAGTGATATCCTACATCGGCTATATTTCACAAGAAATCGAAACTTCGGGAAAAACGGCAACCACCGTTCAATTGCGACCCGATGCCCAAAATTTAGACGAGGTCGTGGTTACGGCCTTGGGCATCAAGAAAGAGAAGAAAAGATTGGGCTATGCCGTACAGGAGATACAGAACGAGAATCTGGTTACCGCAAGGGAGACCAATGTTACCAATTCCCTAGCGGGGCGTGCCGCCGGGGTACAAATTACCGGGGGAGGCTCGGGCGTAGGTTCGACCTCATTGATTACGATTCGGGGCGAAGGATCGCTCATACCGGGCAATAACTCGCCACTTTTCGTTGTAGACGGTATTCCTATAAGCAATAGAACGGTTTCAAACAGGGCAGAAGGCAACTTGGAAACCGATTTCGGAAACGGCGCCCAAGATATCAACCCCGATGATGTAGAATCGATATCCATCTTAAAAGGGCCTAACGCCACTGCACTTTACGGATCCCGAGGGCTAAACGGCGTGGTCTTGGTTACCACAAAATCGGGGCGCAACACTCAAGGCTTGGGTATCAGTCTTACCCAAAACCTAACTTTCGAGAGTGCCCTTCGTATTCCCAAATACCAGAACGAATATGGCCAAGGGGCAGGTGGTGAATTCGCGTTTGGCGACGGTTTCGGTGCGGGTACCAACGACAACATTGATGAAAGCTGGGGGCCGCCTTTAGACGGCCGTTTGATTCCGCAACACTATAGTCCGACTTCAAGTGGTTTTCGTGCGGGCGATTTTGCCCTACGGCCACGGAACGCCGACGGTACTTTTTCCGATACTATAGAACCGACGCCCTGGGTGGCGAATCCCGACAATATCGAGAATTTTTTTCGAACGGGTACCACTAGCACGACCAACCTATCGCTTACCGGCGGTAATGAAAAAGGAAATTTCAGGGTATCGTTGACCAATTTGGATAGTGAAGGTATTCTACCAAATACGGATTACGAGCGTGAAACTTATGCCTTGAGCGGTTCCTACAATCTCGCTCCTTGGTTGAAAGTTTCGTCATCGATCAACTATGTAAACAGTGGTAGCAACAACCGGCCAAACAACTCGTATGGTACCGAGAACATTATGTACCTCTGGGTTTGGTTCGGGCGTCAAATCGATATGGCTTCCTTAGAAAATTATTGGCAGCCGGGCCTAGAGGGTAGACAACAGTACAACTACAACTATAACTGGCACGACAACCCCTATTTTACGATGAACGAGAACACCAATGGGTTCAACAAGAACCGTATTTTCGGTAATGCGCGGGTAGATATCGGCATTACCGACGACCTTTCCTTGATGTTCCGTACAGGACTTGATTATTTCGGGGAATTACGGACCAGCAGAAGGGCCTATAGCACACAACGTTTTGCCCGGGGCCAGTACCGTGAAGACGATATTTTCTTTAAGGAACAGAATACCGATTTTCTTTTACAGTACAACAAAGACCTCAACGATGATTTTAACATGGGGCTTTCCTTCGGTGGAAATATTAGGGATGAGGAAAACCGCTACAAACGAATCAGCGCAAATTCACTTTCGGTACCCGGCATCTACAATTTCGAAAATGCCGCGGAACCTTTGGCAAAGACCCAATTTATTGATGAACGTAAAATCAATTCCCTCTATGCCTTTGCCAATTTTTCATACAAGAACTATTTGTTTTTAGATGTGACCGGGCGTAACGATTGGTCGAGCACCCTGCCTAAAGACAATAATTCCTATTTCTATCCTTCGGTCGGAGTCAGTGCCATTCTATCTGATATGTTCTCGTTGGGCGAACCGATTTCATTTCTAAAACTAAGGGGCGGTTGGGCCGTAGTAGGTAACGATACCGATCCATATGCGCTGCGGAATACCTTTTCGTTCAACGAACCTTTCGGGAATTTTCAAAGGGTAAGTGCCTCCGACATCCTTCGGAACGAAAATTTAAAGCCCGAGGAGGCAGGTTCCATTGAGATTGGGGCCGATATCCGCTTTTTCAAAAATCGTCTAGGGCTAGACGTCACCTATTATGATTCAACGGTTAAAAATCAGATTTTAACCTTGCCCGTGGCCAATACCTC
>Ga0209185_1002815_pt1 | contig 11066 bp, 11 predicted proteins | sample SidtaG_2_FD_187425 | JGI IMG/M metagenome (GOLD analysis project Ga0209185, IMG submission 187425) | Marine algal microbial communities from Sidmouth, United Kingdom - Sidmouth_Asex2 metaG (SPAdes) (version 2) | ecosystem: Host-associated > Algae > Red algae > Unclassified | place: Sidmouth... | reverse complement strand
CCTGAAGAGAAACGGAGACCATAAATCCGCGTTTTCCATCATGGTGTTTTTCACCCTGATCATTTTCTACCTGCCCATCCTGTACTACAAGATCGGTTTCGAGATATATACCAATTCATTCAGCCGCGCTACGCTTGAGTTCTACACGTACCTTTCTTCCGTAGTAATCGTTGTTCAGCTGATCGTTTACCTGACGGTGAAATCAACCAGCAAACTGCCTTTCAAAGCCTTTCTGAAAAGATTCAGCCGCCTGAACGAACGCCGCTCGCTGATGGTGGATATCTACTTCGGTACGGTGATGGGACTCATCTTTCTTTACCTGATCGTATTTCGGAACGAACTGCCGTTGTACTCCCTCCTGACTTCCAATGAGTTGCTGGAACGACCGGATGCTACGGGCGGCGTACCGTTCTTTTTTACGTTTTCCTCCATCTACATGGTCGTGGCCCCTTCGTCCTATTTGTACTATTGCGACCGGATTCGAAGCGTGGGCGTTCACATTGTATTCGTGTTGCTGATAACGGTGGTACTCGTTGCGGGAGGGCATAAAGGACTCGTAGCCTTCTTTTACATCTTCATCTGGTTTTTCGTATTCAAGGCCAGATTATCGCTGCCGAGTGTAATTCTGGGCAGTTTCCTCTTACTGGTGTACGGACTGACAAAAGGAGCGACTTCTTTCGACCAGAAAGTAATAGCTACCTTGCTGGAATCCGCTCTGCGGCGCTTTTCCGTTACCCAGGGTGTAGGATTTATGGCCCGGCTGGAAATGATGAAGCAGGGGATTCTGGTTCTAGGAGGGGAAGAGTCCATCAAGAGCCAGGTATATACTTTCATTTACGGCTTGAAAGGGGGCTCTCACCCTACGATGTTCATCGCCAACGTGATCATCGAATACGGTTACCTGGCGGCGATGATGGCCTACACCACTTATGTTTACTTTGTCGCCCTGGTGGCAAAGAGTATCCGGAAATTTTGCGGCGTGAACTACTTTTTGCTCTGGAACTTCTTCATCGTGCTTTTTTTGACGGGAATGATTGATTTTACTTTTCGGACCATCATCCGGGGTAGTGTAGCGCTCATCAACGTACTGGCAGTTGGCTACCTGCTCCGCATCAAGGTCGATACCGCGGCAATGCGCGGATCGAAGTCAATGTATCCGACAATCACTAACGAAGGATGAGTTCCACCAAAAATAATAACCCGCCAATACTCGTCTCCATTATCACTCCGGTGTACAACGCGGAGCAGTTTGTGGGAGAAATGCTTGCTTCCGTGCTAGCGCAAACACACGCCGACTGGGAGTTACTTCTTGTCGATGATTGTTCCTCCGACGGATCGGTAGCTATCATCAAAGCCGCCATGCAGCGGGAGCCGCGCATTAAATTGATACAGCAGACCAAAAACCAGGGCGCGGGGCCAGCCAGAAACCGGGCTATCTCCGAGGCGACAGGAGATATGATTGCTTTTCTCGATGCTGACGATTTATGGACACCTGACCGCCTGGAAGTACATCTTGCTTACATGAAGGATAAAGGTGCTGCATTCTCCCACACCTCCTACGGTTACATCGATGAACGTGGTGAGCGAATCGGGGATACCTACCGGGTAGGCCGCAATCCCCTAACCTACCAGGACGCCCTTAAGCGAACAGAAATCAGTTGCCTTACGGCCATGTACGACGTAAGAATAGTAGGTAAAACTTATATGCCCGCACTCAGAAGAGGCCAGGATTACGCACTTTGGTTAGATATCCTCAAAGCAGGGCACCTCGCTTATCCGCTGGATCGGGAATTGGGATTTTATCGGCAGTACTCCCAGTCCTCTACCGCAAAAAAACATAAGCTTATTTTTCAGCACTACCAGTTTCTACGGGAACGGGAACAACTACCCCGCTTGAAAAGCCTGTACTATCTTATTCACTGGGGGCTGGGAGGAATCAAAAAGTACTACATTAATTAACTTTTACCCCCAATGGGGGGCGTAACCCGCCAGACTTGACCTAACTTTAGCATTTTTTCATTTACACCTTTTTTACATCCCGCCTTACGGGATATGCAGTTGGTACGGACTAACATTATGGGACCGGTTTTTCCGGCAAAATCACTCTGGCAGCCGCCCGAAGATCCATGAAATAAAGACAAAATATGCAGTTAATTGATATCGATGCCTTCATCAAAAAGCACATCACCAAGCGGCGCGACAGCCTTCTGGCCGCCGACCTGAAAAAGTACGACGCGGAGTTGGCTTCAAGGATTGACGGAAAGTCTATCATTGTGATCGGAGGGGCCGGCACCATCGGTTCCTCTTTCGTCAAAGCGGCCCTGAAGTTCAAGCCACGGCGCATGTACGTGGTCGATACCAACGAGAACGGCCTGACGGAACTCGTGCGCGACCTGCGCAGCTCCACGGAATACAACATCCCCGACGATTTTAAGACTTATCCGATCGACTTCGGCGCGCCCGTTTTCGAAAAAATGCTCAAATTGGAAGGCCCCTTCGAGATCATCGCCAATTTTGCCGCCCATAAGCACGTGCGCAGCGAGAAGGATCATTACTCCATCCAGGCGATGGTGGAAAACAACGTCATCAAAGCCAAGAAACTGCTGGACCTGTTGCTGGAAATGCCCCCCGAGCGCTACTTCAGCGTCTCTACCGACAAGGCCGCCAACCCCGTGAACGTAATGGGGGCCAGCAAAAAACTGATGGAGGAAGTCCTGTTGGCTTATTCCAGAAAAATACCCATCTCTACCGCTCGCTTTGCCAACGTTGCCTTCTCTAACGGCAGCCTTCTATTCGGCTTCATCCAACGGATGATGAAACGGCAGCCACTCTCTTCTCCCTCCGACGTGAAGCGTTACTTCGTCTCCCCCGAAGAGAGCGGCCAGTTGTGCCTGATCGCCTGCGTGATGGGCGATACCGGCGAGATCTTCTTCCCGAAACTTACGGAAGACCAGATGATCTTCTTCAACGACATCGCCGATGATTTCCTGCGCGAACAGGGCCTGGAACCACTGGTGACCAACTCCGAAGAAGAAGCGCGGAGCAAAGCGCGGCAATTCGATTACTCCCAAAAAGAGTATCCGGTCTTCTACTTCCCTTCCAACACCTCCGGCGAAAAGCTGTACGAGGAGTTTTTCGTGGAAGGAGAGCAGCTGGAAATGGACAAGTTCAAGCAGCTGGGCATCATCCGGAACAATCCCGCTAAATCCATCGAGGAGATGGCCGGGGTCATCGCCGATCTGGAGCAACTCTTCAAGGACCAATCTCTCAACAAAAGCTCCCTGGTGGAGCAACTGAAACAGATCATTCCCAACTTTCACCACATCGAAACCGGTAAGAACCTGGATTCGAAGATGTGATCACAACATGAGTTATGTACGGACTGATAAAGCGTTTCTTCGACATAGTCCTTGCGCTGGTTGTTTTGCTGGTGCTTTCCCCCCTGCTGATCCCCATCATGATCGGCCTCAAGCTGACGGGGGAGGGATATATCTTTTACTTCCAGAAAAGGATCGGGTACAAAAACGAGTACTTCGATATCTGGAAGTTTGCGACGATGCTGAAAGACAGCCCCAACCTCGGCACCGGCAGCATCACGCTGCGCGACGACTTTCGGGTAACGCCCATGGGTGGCTTTTTACGCCGCACCAAAATCAATGAATTGCCGCAGGTGATCAACGTCCTGATCGGAGACCTCAGCATCGTGGGCCCGCGCCCGCTGGTAGACAAGACCTTCAACGCGTACTCTCAGGAGGTGCGGAACGTCATCTATGACTCTAAACCCGGCATCACCGGTATCGGATCATTGATCTTCCGGGATGAAGAAAGCCTGATTTCCAATTCCTCCCTGCCGCCCCACGAGTACTACGCTAGGTACGTCGCACCCTACAAAGGAGCCCTGGAACTCTGGTACCAGGAGCACAAATCTTTTTGGGTCGACTTCATGCTGATCGTCCTGACGGCCTGGTCCATCGTTTTTTCCGAGAGCGACTTACCCTACCGGGTATTTACGGATTTGCCCGAGCGGCCGGCAGCCCTTGGTGGAGTTGTAAATGATTTGCACCATGAGTCAGATGAGTAATGATGTCGTCATCGTTGGCTACGGCGGTCATGCCCTGGTGGTGGCCGACGCCCTTTCGTCTTCCGGCCGCAAAATAGTCGGCTACTGCGACGAAAAAGAAAATACCGCCAACCCGCTCGCGTTGCGTTTCCTTGGTGCGGAAACCGATTCCGGGGCCGCGACTTTCCTTAAAGATCACGGTTTTCTGATCACCATCGGCAGCAACAAATTACGGGCTAAGATCACCGGTAAGCTGATCGAAAAGGGCTTTCACGCCGCATTGGCCTCGGTGGATGCGTCCGCACTCATTTCCTCAAGGGCTACTTTAGGGGCGGGGACGCAGGTGCAGGGAAAGGTAGTGGTCAATGCTTTAACTACCGTCGGCAAGGGCGTGATACTTAATACGGGTTGCATTGTTGAGCACGAAGGCGTAATCGGAGATTTTGCCCATGTCTCCCCGGGAGCCGTGCTGGCTGGCAACGTGCGGGTGGGCGCGGGGGCCTTCATTGGCGGCAACGCAACGCTCATTCCTGGTATAACCATTGGAGATAATGCCATCGTCGGTGCCGGAGCCGTCGTTTTAAAAGACGTACCGGCGGGGCGAACCGTAGTGGGGAACCCCGCACGTATACTGCCCTGAACCTTTGCTGACGGGGCCTCCCACTGCCTTTTAAATAGCTTAACTCTGCATCCCGCGTCCGCGCCAGAAAAAGAACATGAACAAAAAGACTTTAATCATCGCCGAAGCCGGCGTGAACCACAACGGTAGCCTCGACCTGGCCCGGCAACTGATCGACGTTGCCGCCGCCGCCGGGGTCGACTTCGTGAAGTTTCAAACCTTCAAAACGGAAAAGCTCGTGAGCAAGCAGGCCGTGAAGGCCGCCTACCAGGTAGAAAACACGGGAGACGGCGCCGAGAGCCAATTTGAGATGATCAAAAAACTGGAACTGGACCGCGACACCCACGATATCCTGATCGCCTACTGCGCTACCAAGAACATTCGCTTCTTCTCCACCGCCTTCGACCTCGACAGCGTCGACCTGCTGGAAGAACTCGGTCTGCCCCTCTACAAAGTCCCCTCCGGCGAGATCACCAACCTGCCCTACCTGCGCAAGATCGCCGGCCTCGGTAAGCCCGTGATCCTCTCTACCGGGATGTGTACCCTTTCCGACATCGAAGCCGCCATCCGTGTGATGCTGGAGGCCGGCCTGCGCCGCGATGCCCTGACCGTTCTCCACTGCAATACGGAATACCCGACGCCGATGGCCGACGTGAACCTGCGGGCAATGACCACCATCGGCCGGGCCTTCGGCGTAAAAGTCGGCTACTCCGATCATACGCTGGGCATCGAGGTGCCGATCGCCGCCGTGGCCCTGGGCGCCGTCTGCATCGAGAAGCATTTTACCCTCGACCGCAATATGGAAGGCCCCGACCACCGCGCCAGCCTGGAACCCGCCGAGCTCAAAGCGATGGTCGCCGCCATCCGTAACATCGAAACGGCCCTGGGCGACGGCATCAAGGCGCCCTCCGCTTCCGAAGCCAAGAACATGGTCATTGCCCGCAAATCGGTCCACCTGACCGAATCGCTGCCCGCCGGCCACATCCTCACTGCGGCCGATCTGGCGATGAAGCGCCCCGGCGACGGTATCTCACCGATGGATATGCAACTGGTTGTTGGTCGCACCCTGGCCGCCGACCTGCCCGCCGAAACAAAAATCGAATACAGCCACCTGCGATGAGAATAGGCGTCCTTACCAGCACCCGTGCCGACTACGGCATCTACTACTCGCTGCTCCGTGCCCTGGCGGCGGATGCTGCGACAGATTTTGGTCTCTTCGTTTTCGGCACCCACCTTTCCGAGGGGCACGGCCGCACGGTCAGCCTGATCGAAGCCGACGGCCACCCGATCTACGAACGGGTGGACAGCATGCCCACCAACGACGACGCGGCGGGCATCGGCCGGGCGATGGGAAAGACCACCAGCAATTTTGCCGCCGTGTGGGAACGCTGGGAAGACCGGCTCGACGTGGTCATCGCCCTGGGCGATCGTTACGAAATGTTTGCCGCCGTAGCCGCTACGGTACCCTTCGGGATTTGCGTTGCCCACCTTCACGGTGGGGAAACAAGCCTGGGGGCCATCGACGATAAATTCCGCCACGCGCTGACGCAAATGTCGGCCTTGCACTTCACCGCAACCCCGGCTTACGCCGAAAAAGTAAGCCACCTGACGGGGCGTACCCACGGCGTTCACTACGTGGGAGCTCCCAGCCTCGATGGCCTGACGGAACTGCCGTTGCTGGCGGTGGCGGAAGTACGGGAACGCTTCGGTATGGACTTCGGACAGCCGACCATTCTGGTCACCTTCCACCCCGAAACCGTCGCCCGTGCAAAAAACGAGACTTACGGAAAAGAACTCTGCGCGGCCCTGAACAAGCTCACCGACCGCTACCAGGTGGTGATCACAATGCCTAACGCCGATACGATGGGATCGGTGCTGAGAGCGCAGTTTCTGGCGCTGGCCGCGGAAAATAACCGGGTGATCACGATCGAGAGTTTCGGTAAGATCGGCTACTTCTCGGCCATGAAGCATTGCGCCTTTCTGCTGGGCAACACCTCCAGCGGGATCGTTGAGGCAGCCTCCTTCGGCAAATACGCCATCAATCTGGGCGACCGCCAGGCGGGCAGGGCCCACAGCGACAACCTGATCACGGTTCCGGTGGATGCCGGAGAGATAATGACCGCCATCGAACGGGTCGAATCCCGGGGGTTGTCCTACGAAGGCAAGAACGCTTACGTGAAGGACGGCAGCGCGGCAGCGGAGATATTGTTTATCCTGAAACAAGAAATTACCGCTAAAAAAACCACCGGAACGGTACGTTGAATACCTTTGCGGCCCGGTCCCGGAACCGGTAAAGGAACAAAACCACAGTATGCAGGATAGTATCAGCCGTCATTTGATCAACCATAAGGTGACCGTTCGCGAGGCCCTGCGGCAACTTGATCTGCTGGCCGCCGACGCGGTGTTGTTTTTGATCGATGAGCACCACGTTCTGCGGGCATCCCTCACCGACGGCGACATCCGCCGGGGCCTGATCGAAGGGCTGGACCTCGATTCTCCGCTGATGAAGTTCACGCAGCAGTCTCCCAAAGCTTTCGTAAGGGGGAAGTATGACCTGGCGCAGATGCAGGAATGGCGGGAGCGCAACTTTCGCATCATCCCGGTGGTGGATAAAGACAACCGCGTGGTCGACATCGTTAATTTCCGAACCCAGCGTTCCTATCTTCCCCTGGATGCCGTCATCATGGCCGGAGGGCTTGGTAGTCGATTACGCCCGCTGACCGACACCGTACCGAAACCATTGCTGCCGGTAGGCGATAAGCCGATCGTGGAACACAACGTAGACCGCTTGAGGTCCTTCGGCGTAAAGCACCTGACGCTCAGCATCAAGTACCTCGGGCAGCAGATCATCGACTACTTCGGAGACGGGTTGGATCGGGGAATGGAGATCGGATACGTAACCGAAGACGAGCCCCGGGGCACCATCGGTGCCGTATCCGAAGTGAAAGACGTATTCAACGACTACATGCTGGTGATGAACAGCGATCTGCTCACGACCATCGACCTGGAAGGCATGTTTGCCGACATGGTGGAAAAAGAAGCCGACATGGTCGTAGCAACCGTACCGTACGAGGTGAAGATTCCTTACGGGGTGATTGAAACCGAAGGGGATCTGATAAAATCACTGCGGGAGAAGCCAACGTATACCTACTATTCCAACGCCGGCATTTACCTGATTCGTAAAGAGCATATCGCGAAGATACCCGCCACGGGTCGGTTCAGCGCCCCGAACCTGATGGAGGCACTGTACTCCACGGGGCACCGGGTTACCCACTTCCCGATTTTTGATTACTGGCTGGACGTGGGCAAACACGACGACTATGAGAAAGCGCAGAGTGATATTAAACATCTCAATTTATGAAGAGTATACTAATAACAATTTGTGCCAGGGGTGGGTCAAAAGGAATACCGGGAAAGAATATACGAGATCTCAATGGTAAGTCGCTGATCGGCTATACGATTGAAACCGCTAATGCCTTTAAAGCGGGAAAAGACAACGTAGATATAATATTATCTACCGATAGTGAAGAAATAAGATATTCTGCAGCCTCTTTCGGTTTGGAAACAGAGTATCACCGACCTGAGCATCTTGCAAGCGATACAGCCGGTAAAATCGATGTTATGGCGGATGCATTACATTTCGCCGAGCGGAAGAACGGAATCCGATACGAATATTTACTGGATATGGACGTCACTTCCCCTTTAAGAACGGTTGCCGATATGGAAAGTGCTTTAGCGCAACTGGCCGGCAGGCCCGAAGCGTTTAATATATTTTCAGTCAGCCCGGCAAGCCGTAATCCTTATTTTAACATGGTAGAAGAACAGCCGGATGGAACGGTTGACCTTGCCAAACGTCCGGACCAGCCTTTTTTAACCAGACAATCCGCTCCGAACGTGTACGACATGAACGCGTCCTTTTATATTTTTCGAAGACGTTTCTTTGACGCTGGACAAAAAAGTAGTGTCACCAATTGCAGCCTGGCTTACATAATGGACCATCTTTGCTTTGACTTGGATCACCCTATTGACTTTGAGATCATGGAATTCCTGTTGCGTAAGAATAAGCTTGACTTTAAGCTATGAGGGTAGTAATCATTGGCCTTGGCTCAATCGCCCGCAAGCATATTGCTGCTTTGCAAAAAATTGATACTACGGTAGAAATCTTCGCATTGCGGTCCGGGCTGAGCAGCAGTAATGTCGAAGGGGTAAGCGACTTTTACCGTTTTGAGGAAATCACCAGCATTGAACCTGACTTCGTACTGTTGAGCAATCCCACAAGTATACGGGAGGAAACGCTTAAACGACTCCTCACACTGGATAAGCCTCTTTTTATTGAAAAGCCGGTACTATCCAGCCTTGACAACGCTACAGCGATCGGACGGGAGATAAAGGATCGGGACTTACTCACCTACGTTGCGTGCAACCTGCGTTTCAGGGAGTGCTTAAGTTTTACGCGTGACCTCTTATCCACAACTGATGAAGAGATAAATGAGGTCAATATATACTGTGGTTCCTATCTGCCGGATTGGAGACCTGGAACAGACTTCAGAACCGTTTACAGCGCAAAACCCGAGTTGGGTGGTGGAGTACATCTCGATCTGATCCATGAGCTCGACTATTCCTATTGGATTTTCGGTACACCGGAAAAGGTAATTGCCACTTTGAGATCTTCATCCTCGCTAAATATAGAAGCAGTGGATTACGCAGCTTATCAACTGTTTTATCCGGGCTTCACGGCGAATGTAGTATTGAATTACTATAGAAGGGACTATAAGCGGACGTTGGAAGTCGTCACCAATGTCAGAACGCTAAGTGTAGATATTGCGGGAAACACCGTAAAAGACCATACGGGAACAACCCTGTTTGTCGGAGAAGAAAGTTTTCTCTCGACTTATACAAGACAGATGCAAAATTTCTTTGATCTCTTGAACGGATCGGACGCACTAGAAAACAGCTTCTTTGACGGAGTTGAGGTCTTAAAAATGACATTACATGAATCTTAATCTTAAAGGAAAACTTATCGTTGTAACCGGGGGGAGCGGGTTACTTGGCAGTTTATTCGTCAAAACGATTCGGAGCGCTGGCGGACGTTGCATCAACGCAGATATAGCGTGCAAGAAGGATCTGAAAGCGGATGAGTATTACCTTGATATTACCAGCGAAGAATCGATCGTTAGTCTTATTGATGCCATAGTGGAAGAGGGAAGTATCATTTTCGGATGGGTCAACAACGCTTACCCCCGAACCGCAGACTGGGGAACGAAGTTTGAAGATGTTCCTTTCGCTTCCTGGCAAAAGAACATCGATATGCACCTCAATGGATACTTTTTGTGTTGCCAGAAAGTGCTGGAACATATGAAAAATCATAAGCAGGGAAGCCTTGTGAATATCGGATCGATTTATGGCGTTTTAGGACCTGACTTTAGTGTTTATGAAGGTACTGATATGACAATGCCAGCAGGTTATGCTGCCATTAAAGGCGGCATAACTAACTTAGGAAGATATTTGGCATCTTACTATGGTCCCTTCAACATTCGGGTAAATACCTTGTCCCCCGGTGGAATTTTTGATTTTCAGCCGGAACCATTCGTAAAGGCTTATGAGGCAAAAGTCCCCCTTAGGAGAATGGGAACTCCCCAGGACATCGCTCCTGTTTTGCTTTTCCTGCTATCCGAAGCTTCCGTATACATTAGCGGACAAAATCTGTTAGTGGATGGAGGATGGAGCGCAATTTGATCAACATCTTCTCATACGGTTTATGTTCTGGAAGGCTATAGGCGGATACTGGTCCCCGCTATTTGAAAAATTACAACGGGTTGAGCTACATTGCCGGAGTACAAGCGCTCAGAAGCCGGCCGATGCACAAGATGCACCGCATCATCAAGTACAAAACGGACGCTCGCAGTTCTATTGATCTTGATACGCCCGCAGATTAAGCTAACGTGGAGTTTTCAGAGGCAGTTGTTTGCTTTCATCACTTTTACCAGATCGCGAACTCCCTGCTCGACGGTTCGGGGCCTGAAGTTGAAATTGGCTTCAAATCCGGCGAGATCGATATTTTTGTTTTCTTCAAAACGAAGCACTTGCTCTTGTGAGATTGGCCGGATGCCAAGCAGCGAGAATACTTTGAGGGCGGAAGAGATCAGCCCAGGATTAATAGGGAAAAATATCATTTTTTACCCAGGGCAGAAGCGATGATCGTAAAAAGTTCTCTGTTTGTTACGGGGGATTCCGCACCGATTTTAAAAGTAGCTCCGTAGAAAGATTCATTTACCAGGGCTATCTCGTATGCCTTCAGTAAATCATCGATGAATACCGGTTGAATGAGAGCTTCACCTTTTCCGATCAAAGGCATCAGCGGGATTTTACTTAGCAACTGCGTCAGTT
>Ga0209185_1002813_pt1 | contig 11075 bp, 11 predicted proteins | sample SidtaG_2_FD_187425 | JGI IMG/M metagenome (GOLD analysis project Ga0209185, IMG submission 187425) | Marine algal microbial communities from Sidmouth, United Kingdom - Sidmouth_Asex2 metaG (SPAdes) (version 2) | ecosystem: Host-associated > Algae > Red algae > Unclassified | place: Sidmouth... | reverse complement strand
TGGTATTGATGCTCTTCATTAAGTTGTAAGCATTAGAGAAAACCCTACTGTTTACAATTTGAACACCATCACTTCCGCCACCAACTATATCTAAATTAATTTGAAATTTTATGGTTTCTAAATCTAACCACCAACTATCAACAAAATGTTTAGCACCTAACAAACCCAACTCTTCTCCACCAAAGGCAATAAATACACAAGTGTAAAGCGCAGGATTTTTTGAATAATGTTCTGCCAAATTAATTAACATAGCTATACCCGAAGCATTGTCGTTTGCACCCGCTACAAAACTGGTTTTGTCCATTTGCCCAATATGATCGTAGTGTGCGGTAAACAAAAGTATAGAGTCGGGATGGGTAGTTCCTTTTACCTGCGCTACTACATTTTGAGTTGTAATATTTTCTTCAAAATCATTTTTAACCCTATATTTTATTTGCTTCACTTCATTGGGTAAAGCCGCTTCTTTTATTTTAAAATGAACCGTGTTACTTAAAGAGGAACTAATGTGCCAAGTTAATTTATCATCTGTTTTTTCAAATAATACAGCTGGGTTTTCGGCAGCTTTAATACCATAAATAGTGCCTTTGTAATCTGTTTTACCAATGTTGCTGATTAGCAATTTTTTGCCTGTATTTATTAGTCTCGAAATTTCAGCCAACTTGTTTTCGGTACGCAAACCAATAGTATCAATTTCATAAACCTCAGTTTTTCCTTTACCTGTTGGCGACGATGGTTCTACAATATAATCAACGCCCAACTTCAAAGCCTTACCATTTATTTTTAAAAGATGTTTACCTTTAAATGTATTGGCACTTACTTTAAATTGTTGTTGAAATTCTTTTTCTTCTAAAGGCTGCAAACCAAATTGTTTAAATTGACTTTCAATAAAATCAGCAGCTTTAATGTGGCCGTTATTGGTATAGCCACGTCCTTCAAAATCTTTAGAACAAAGTAATGCAATATGTTCTTTTGCTCTTTCTAAATTTTGAGCGACTACTTCGCTAAAGCATCCTAAAAAAATAAATAAAAATAGTGTACGCATAGTTTTAATTAAATGGATAATTGTGTTTAACAGGTTTAACTTTAAGAAATATTTATAAAATAAATTGACTAACTATAATAAAGCCATTTTTTGATAGACGAGTTGAAAAATATAGTTTTAATGATGTTACAACAAAGCTTTTCAAGAAAGTATATCAGAAAATGGCAAAGTCAGCTGATGAATTTATTTTTTCCTCATTTCTAATACAAAGCCTGCAAATGATTTTTAATAATTAAATATTCATTGATAATTAATTTAAAAAGTTAAGGATGTACGCTCACCCATTGTGAGCCATCTTCAAAAAATTCTTTTTTCCAAATAGGTACCGTTTTTTTAAGCGAATCAATAGCATAACGGCAAACTTCAAAAGCTATGGCCCTATGCGCACTCGAAACTGCAATTATTACTGGCATCTCCCCTATTGATAATGTACCAACTCTATGGTATATTGCCATTTTATGAATTTCCCACTTTTCTTTGGCTGCCTCGGCTATTTTTTGCATTTCTTTTATGGCCATAGGTTCGTAGGCTTCAAATTCTAAATGAGTAACTGTTTTGTTGTTTGTTTTATTTCTAACTGTACCAATAAATATGGCTATGCCTCCGCTGCCGTTTGTAGAAACAAATTTTTGTGCCGCTTCTACAGACAAGGTTTCTTCACTAATTAAAACTTGTTGCCACATTTTGTTCATAATAATGCTCTAATTTAAAATATAAGTAGATATTATTATTACTTTGTTAACGGAAAATTATTTTATAAAGAAATTATTTTGAAATTATATTTAATACCAACGCCCATCGGCAATTTAGAAGATATTACTTTTAGAGCAATTAGGCTTTTAAAAGAAGTAGATTTGGTGTTGGCAGAAGATACTCGACAAACCAAAAAGCTTTTTACACATTATGAAATTACTACACCGCTAAAGGCTTATCATGCACATAATGAACATAGAAAAACAGCACAAATAATTGAGTTGTTAGCGCAGCAACAAAGCATTGCTTTGGTAAGTGATGCAGGCACTCCGGGCATAAGCGATCCTGGTTTTTTGTTGGTGCGCGCATGTGTAAATAATGAAATTGAAGTGGAATGTTTGCCTGGGCCAACCGCTTTAATTGCAGCAATTGTAGCTAGCGGCTTGCCTTGCGATCGTTTTATTTTTGAAGGTTTTTTACCTCAAAAAAAAGGACGAAAAACGAAGTTAGAATTGTTAAGTGGAGCAAGTAAAACCTTGGTGCTTTACGAATCGCCACACCGAATTATAAAACTAATTAATGAAATTGAATTGCATTTTGGTGCAGATAGAAAGTTTTGTATTGCCCGAGAGTTAACCAAAATACACGAAGAATTTTTACGAGGAACTGCTGCTGAAATAAAACAAAAAATTGGGGAACGAAAATTGAAGGGCGAGATAGTTGTAATAATTGAAGGGAAGGGGAATTAATTTCATCAAAAAAAATTGTCATTATTTTCGAAAACAGCATTGCATTATTGGTATCACAAGGCTATCAAAATATAATTTAATCAAAAAATCGCCAACTTACGCCGCCTCTAAAAGTATAATCGGGGGCAGGGTAATTTACTGCGGTATAAAACCCACGTTGAAACCAATTTTGATTAATATATTCTACTTTAAAAAATATTATAGCGGTTTGTATTTTACAATTAATAAAGAAATCTATTGCTGGGTACAAGGCATATTCAAAATTGGTTTGGTTATAAAACTGCCCAATTACGGGGTTGTAAAAAGGTAAATAAAAATTAGAAGTATACCGTACATCAAAACCAGTATTAAAACTTAACGCCTTTTTAAACCAACTATCGCTGTAATAAAACGAGCCATTATACACCCAGTTAGGTAAAGATAAATCTGCATTGTTTACGGTTTGATAGGTCAGTTGCTGCTTCATTTTCCACCAACCAAAGGTAAAGGTTTTGTGTATCTGTAAACGATACAGATTGCCATCGGCTAAATTAATTTGTGCAGGTGCTAACGCATCATACAAAAAATAAGGTAAGTTTTTAAAATTAATACGGCTGGCACTTAGGTTTAAATTGTATTTAGTATTTTGGTAGTTTAAATTGGCGGTATTAATGTTAGTAGCATCAAAGTTGTTTTGCCAAGTGTAAAAATTGCTATCGTAATTTTGAAACAAAAAGGCTGCATTATAATTATTGGCTATATAGCTTGCTGTTAGTGTACCACTTTTTTTTGACAGTTGGTAATTGGCACTTGCCTTTACAAAATATTTACTGGCTTGGTAATTATTGATACCAAAACCATATTGCGCCTCAATGTTATAGCTAAAAGAACTGTTTTCTAAATTACTGTTTAGGTTAAAAGCCAGCCAAGTATTATTAATTTTTAATGAATCAGCAAAAAGCCGTTTTACTGTAATGCGTTCATAGTTTAAACTTAAAACGCTTTTAAAAGGTAGCTTAGTAGCTTTGCTGTTAGTGGCAGTTTCACCAGTTTGTATAAATGCCAATTGGTTGTACCATTTGCTGGTGCTAATACTATCTAAATAAACACCTTGCTGATACCGAAGTTCACTTGGGTAAAAAGTGTAGTTGGCAAAACCTCCTTCAAAAACATTATCAGCCTTTATAAACGCTATTTTATGTTTTAGTCGTACTTGAGGAACAAAGCGTTTTATCAAAGAGCTATCTGCTGTAGTTTCATTAAAATACTTCCCAAAATTTAGGTATTGATTTACGGCAATGTTTAAACTATTACTTCTACCAAAGGTATTTTGTAAATTGATGCCTACTGTGTTTCGCCTGTGCGGTTGTGTAATTGGCACTCCATTTAAATCTTTATCAAAAATTTGACCAATGTATGCCTCGCTGATGCCTCCGTTTTGCTCTTGTACAAAGGCATTGGTAGCTAAGGTGGTCAATAATTTGTATTTTTTGTTTTTGGTATTGTAAGTGGTATAGGCACTAAAACCGCTATTGCGCACTCTTTGATTGGCATAAAACCCTTCGCCACTTATGCGGTTAATACTTACACCAAACTGAAGTATTTCTTTAATACGGTTAGCATGTATTACTTTAAAAAACTGTTGTTCTTTTGTACCAAAGCGCCAACTAAATTTAGTAAACGGTGCATTTACTTTAAAAATTTTAATAGAGTCGGCATTAATTTGATAGGGTTTAAACTGGTTAAAGCCATCATCAAAATTTAAGCGATTGGTATAGTTGGGAAACAAATCGTAAACTGGCGAACCAATAATACCAATATTGTTATATCTATAATTGCTTTTATTTATCGGATCAAATTGATGCGCCAAATCAAAAAGCGTATCAACATTTTGATAATTAAAATGATGCTGCGATTTGGTAAACCGTATACTCTTGTACTTTTCTTCGTAGTTTAATTCAAACACTTCAACGCTATCGGGCATTTCTGTATTTAAAGTATCTACCCTTTCGCTTAAATTTGTAGAATCTTTTTTTAAACCTCCCCTACTACTTATTTGTGCTGATAGTTGTTGTGTTAGCAGCAGGCCAATTGCACAAACAACAACAATTCCTCTAAGGTAGGTTAACCAACTTTTCACTCCAAACCGCATTGCCGCTTTGTAACGATAATATTAATAGCTTATTGGTTGTGGGTAAGCTAATTTTATGATTAACAGAACCAGCATTTTCAATTATCGTGTTGGTATAAATTACCTTTCCATTAACATCAATTAAACTATAGCTTATTTGTTTATTATTATTTAAAACATAATTAATTTCAATATTATCGCCATTAATATTGTAATTGATGTTGCTATTTACAAAATAGTTTGGTGTGCTTACAAGGTTAAACTCTTTACACCTAGTGCTTTCTCCTTTGGCATTGCTTACTGTTAAACAGACTTCGGTAATATCGTTTGCAACCAAGTCATAAACTGGGTTAGCTTCTATCGATACCACTTCGGTTTCACCATTTATAGTCCATTCGTATGCTGTAGGTTTCCAGCGCGATTTGTTTACAAACGAAGCTGTAGTACCGCCATCAAAATCAATTTCAAAATCAGCAACCGGGGCTAATTCCATTTCAAAAACATACAAACCAGTTTGCATATCCGATACTAATATTTTCTCCGATTTTAAGTTTGGATATACGCCCCAAGCACCTTTGTAAGAAGCCTCATTATTATCTAAATAAGTATCATACTGGCCAACTTTATTTACCTCTTCTGGGTTAGAAATATCAAAAACCTGCAAGCCATCATAATAATAAGAAACAAAGGCATAATTATCTTTTATTATTACATTGTGCGCTATACTATTGTTGGTTACATCTGCACCAAAAAGCGATACAAATTTAATATCGGCAGGGTCACTTACATCTAACAGTTTTACCTTTAAGCCATGGGTTTCATCGCAAAGGGCATAGTAATTACCATCTTCCGAAAGCCAACCAGAATGGTTATAACCTTGATCGGGATAGTTAGTCAGACTGCCTAAAACGGTAAAATCACTGTTTCCAAATTCTACAACAAATAAGCCATCATCAGCTTTATTTAAATAACCAATATTATCCCTAACATATAAATCGTGTATATAACCATCATTATATTTATACATCAGTTTGGGTTTTGCTGGGTTAACCAAAGTAGCCACCAATACATTTGCCGAACTTGCCCCAGCGGCATATAACTTTGCGTTAGCCGTATCAATAAAAATATTATGTGAGGTTTTAAATAGTTCATTGCTATCATACACTACACTTATGGTATCGGGTAAATTTCTAATGTCAATTATTTGCAAGGTACTTGGCCCCTCATCGCAAACCACATATAAATAACCATTATAATCATGAAAATCACGGTGTACCGCAAAATCGCCTTGATAAGCCGCAGGTATCGTATGCAACACTTTTAAATCAGCCGCATCTTCAACATCAATTATGTGTGTGCCAATTCTGGTACTCATAATAGCATATTCTTTACCATTAACCTCAACACCCCATATATCATGATATTTGCTGGCAATCCAATTAGGCGCAATTATAGGCGCATCAGGGTCTTGCCAATTCCCCATTTCGGTAACGTTTTCTTCAAATTGAGCAAAAGCTATTATTTGCAAAAACAAACACACTAAAGTAAAGTGAATTTTCATAAAAAATAATTTATATAAAAGTAAAGATAAAAAAATTAGAAATAGGATGCTTATCAATAAAAAACTTTAAACAAAACTACAATTTATTACTTAGTAATGAGAAATGAATAAATTGACCATGTAACTTGCCATAGTAGATAGATTTTATTTTCTCATCATTTCTCATTATTCTTTTTAAAGCTAAATAGTATTGCTTGCACAAACGGCAGCCTGCTGTCCGCTCAAATACCATTTTTGCCAACGCTGCAAGGCCTGCGCCACAAATGGCATAACCGCTACTATTGGGTTTAGATTGGAAGCTTCGGGGCTTTGTTGCAAAGGTGTTTTTTGTGCCTTGCAAACGCGCTGCTCAAGCATTCTTGTTGTGATCGTGGATGAGGGTGTTGCAAATCTTACCGAGTTTGGGGTTTGGCATAATACCATTGCTGAAATCGCCTTTTTTGTTTAAATTTGACATTAATATGGAGCAACTACAATATATTTCTGATAAGAGTGGTAAAAAATTGGCCGTTATTTTACCCATTGAAGCATACTCAAAAATTTTAGATGATTTAGAACAATTTGAAGACATCAAATTATATGATGAAGCTAAAGCAGAAGATAATGGGGAAAGAATTTTACTTACCGACTATCTCAAAAAACGGAAGCTAAACATTGAGTAAATATACAATTAAGTTAAGCAAGAAAGCAGAAAAGCAACTTGATAAGCTTAACGATAAAATTGCTGTCAATTACTAAAAGTCAGTTTTGATTAGCAAAAAATCCACGCCCATTTAGCTACATCAAATTAAAAGGAAGAATTGCCTATAGAATCAGAAAAGGAAATTACAGAATTATTTATGAATTTTTGATGATGTTTTGTTAGTAGAAATAATTACCATTAGTGATAGAAAAGATATTTATTAAAATTAACTACCGAAATTATTTGAGTGCATGTGAGAAGATTCAGTCAATCTATCCCAATAATCTTATCCTTATGCAATTCAATCAAATCATATCCAGAAAGCGCGTTAATGATTTTGGGTAATAAAACTTCAAAGAGAACTCTTAAATCTTTCAAACGCATATTACCTACTTTAACCATTACAAGTTTTGGTGGTTTGCGGTGCAGAAAGAAAGTATTATAAAAATCTGCATATTTATTTACAACAGTTGCCTTGCGCTTTACGGCGAGTTCGTTAATTAATTCATCGGGCGTTTTGTTACCCATTTCCAAGTCGCAAGTATGAATAGCTTCGTAACCAAGTGCTTCTATTTGTTGTACAATAATGTACGGTAGGTGAGCATCAATAATAAAAACCATATCAAGCCACTATATCGGCAATTAAAATACTTTTAGTTTTAATGGCGGTGGCAGCATAAGTAATGCAGGCCAGAATATCATCACGCTCCAAGTCCTTAAACTCGGCTAAAATATCCTCAATAGCATCTCCTCCTGCTAAGTATTCCAAAATGCTCTCAACCGGATAACGCAAGCCTCTAATCACAGGTTTGCCGTGCGATACCTGTGGGTCTATTGTAATACGTTTCAAGAGTTCCATCAATACAATTTTATGCAAGATACCATTTTTTTAGATGGTATTTAAAACGGACGGTTACGTTTATTCAAGTGCTTGCAAATAATTTGAAGAAATGGGAGCGATAAAAGTAGCATTGCTTAACTAAAGCTGAATCGCATTTCAAATGCTGACATTGCTTATTTAAAAAGATGTGGTGAGATTGCAAATCTTATTAAATAAAGATTTTTATTTATCTTTAGCCATAAAAAGAAACAATGTTAATTTCAAAAGAAAAGATAAAAGCCCATATTGACGGTTTTGAAGAAGAGGCTATTACGGTTGATGCTTTAATTGAACGTTTGATTTTTATTGAAAAGTTAGAAAAGCGAATGGCAATTTCAGAAGATGAAAATAGTACCAAAATTCCGCATGAAGAAGTTAAAAATAGAATTAGCCAGTGGTAGAGATTGTTTGGCTTCAGGAAGCTTTGGATGACCTTGAAGAAATTTACAATTACATTTCTAAAGATTCTGTTTTATATGCGAAAAGACAAGTTGACCAGATTGATGAACACGTTTCTATTTTAGAAAAGCACATCAGGGCAGGAAAAATACTTAGAGAAATCAATAAGCCGAACATAAGAGAAATTGTTGTTGGAAATTATAGAGTAATTTATAAGATTGTTGCTGAAAATTTAATTCATATTTTAATGATTCACCACGGAGCAAGGGATTTGAGTAGAAGGTTTTAATTTTCATTTTCAATAAACGGTTAATGTTATTATAGATTTCGCCGGAGTAAAAAAGTGAAAGCCTATAAAACTACAGGTATTAATAATTAGAAAACGAGCAGTTGAGCTTTGTTGAAAGGGAAGTCCCGCTATCCGCTCAAATACCATTTTTGCCAACGCTGCAAAGCCTGCGCCGCAAATGGTATAACCGCTCCTATCGGGTTTAGATTGGTGGCTTTTGGGCTTTTTTGCAAAGGTTTTTTAGGGTGTTTTTTTTGCGACGCAAACGTACTGCTCAAGCATCATTGTTGTTAATGTGGATGACGTGGGGTTGCTTAACTGAATCGTATTACAAATGCTTGCATAATTTAATTAATAAGGTACGGCAAAACAGCAATACAAATCCCGACGGGAGTGGTTTTTTTTAACAAAACAATTTATACTACCTTTAGGCCAATACATTTCATACAGTCAGTCTTTCAATAATAAAACGTTCGAATAAAAAACATAAAGTTTAAAAAACCATATGGAGTATAAATATGATGTCACTTTATCTTTTGCAGGTGAAGATAGAAATTACGTAGACAAAGTAGCTAACCTCTTAAAAGAGAAAAATGTAAAAGTCTTTTATGATAAATTTGAAGAAGAAGACCTATGGGGCAAGGACTTGGCAATTCATTTTGATACCATTTATAGAAAAAGTGCCAGGTTTTGTATACCTTTCATTTCAAAACATTATAAAGAAAAAATTTGGACTAAACACGAGGTGAAAACGGCAATATCTAGAGCTATTGAAAGTAATTCTGAATATATTTTGCCAGTAAAATTTGATGATACTGAAATAGAAGGTATAAGACCAACAATAAGTTTTCTTGATTTAAGAAAAATTTCAGAAGAAGAACTTGTAAATAAAATCTTGTTGAAACTTGGCAAGAAGGATAGTGTTCCTGTCTCTGAAATATTTCAAGAGAAAAGGAATGATGTTTTGAGTATGAATATTTATTATTCTATGGCATTCAATAATTTTGATAACGATAGTCTAAGTTTTAAAACTCTACGGGTAACAATCACTAATACATTGGAAGGTCCATATAGGTATTTTTACAGTCCATCATTTAAGATAACCATTCCTTTTAAAGGTGCAAACGGTTTTGAACTAATTGATATATTGAAACCAATAAATTTTCCTATAAAGCTGGAACAAGGTGAAGAGATAAAAGTAGAATATAAGTTGCAAAAATCTTTAAAAGAATTTTTAGATAAACTAGATTCTGATTGTGAATATTATGCAATTTGCAGTACAACAGTAGGGGAAAAATTTGAAACTGAAAAACAAAAAATTGAATCATTGATAAGTTCATTAAGTTAATAAATATGAATTATTAGCCATCTTTGCATTCTGACCATTAACCTCCATATCATTTATTTTATTGACTAAATAATTAAATCTGCATTTGTTGAATTTGGTTATAAAAGAAAGGAAATGAATAAAACTCAATTTATAATAAAGACAGAAGAAATTTATAATTCATTCAAAGATGAAATCGAAACAATTAGACACGTTGGAAAAATAGACGTAGGTCCACCTAATTTAAAAATGGTAGCTGTATGTGCTTATGCAAAATGTTATGATTTTGTGATTTATATATTAAGTTTAGATAAATTACAAAATGCCTTTTTTCAATTACCCATGTTAAGAGGTTTATGCGAAGACCTAATCTCAATTTCATATCTTTTGGATTTAAGTCCTGAAGAATCAAATTTGATTTTAATGTCAGAACAATTAAGGAAAGAAAGAGATATGATTGAATCTCAAAAAGAATATTTTAAGAAATATAATCCAGGTCAAATAGTTGTCTCTAAAGAAATTTATCCGACCATTCCTGAATATAAAACATTAGTTGGCATGGATAAGGAAGGTGAAAGATATCTTCCAAAACCGATTAGAATGAGTAAAAAAGTTGGTCTCAAAGATCTTTATGATTTCCTATACAACGCAACCTCGAAAACAGTTCATTTTGATGTAGGCACATTACTTGGAATGGGCTGGGGAAATTATGATAAAACGGAAAATAAAATAGACATAAATTTTTCATTCAAACATAATTATCATCAATATTATGACTTTGTATTATTCTATTCAAGTTTGATATTTCATAAACAAACATTAAGATTTAAAAAAGCAATAAGTTCGTGTGACGGAATTTTAAACAAGTTAACTCCTTTAATTAACGACTATGAAAAGATTGACTGGCCAACTTTCATATCATTTTCGCAATTAAATATTAAGCAGCCTTCAGTATTTCAAAGATTGACTTATAGAGTAATGTCAAAATATAGAAAATAAAATAAGTAGTAATCCCACCTCTTACTCGTTTGCACCTTAAATCCGTAGATCTGCCTAACTGAGTAAACATCAATATAATTCAACTATGTTTTGGCTTCCTTGGCTAACTATTAAGTCGTTTGATGATTGGCTTGACCCTGTTTATTGGCAGGATTTGTATTTTTTAACTCGTTTAGATTGATATTAGATATAGTTTTACTGTTGCTAACTTATAATTGGGGGCTTAACTAAATACAGTTACTATTACCAGAAGCGGTTAGGTTTTAAAACCAAGGTCGCTATATATTTTTAGTTTAAATTGCCGGGCTTGTTTAATCCACTTGGCTGGTATGGTTATAAAACGA
>Ga0209185_1002808_pt1 | contig 11081 bp, 7 predicted proteins | sample SidtaG_2_FD_187425 | JGI IMG/M metagenome (GOLD analysis project Ga0209185, IMG submission 187425) | Marine algal microbial communities from Sidmouth, United Kingdom - Sidmouth_Asex2 metaG (SPAdes) (version 2) | ecosystem: Host-associated > Algae > Red algae > Unclassified | place: Sidmouth... | reverse complement strand
CGTTGTATTTGATTGGTGGCGTTTTTTGTTCATAGCCAATAGCCTGAATACAGTATCGGATACAACCGACTAATGTGCCTTTTTCAAACCAGCCAAACGAGACGTTTTTACCGTGTTTGAAATAGTTCCCTTCTACAAATTGGACTTGTTCTGGGGCGGTGGTTTTTAAAAAATCAAGGAGGATGCTCATGTCGTTTTGTGTTATCTGTTGAATCATTTTTTTATGGGTATTATACTCATAATTTTTTATAGGAGCGAATGGTTTAGTGCTTCGTCGTAATGGAAAGTCCTGCTATTCGTTCTTATGGCTTTTAGGTTGGTCATTGAGCGGAGTCGAAATGACCAACCACAAAAACTACAAAAACCACTTAAACCACATAAACTACAAAAGCCATACCACTACTATCAGGGCTATTTTGGATGGTCTTGACTGCTATTTGCGGTGGTTTAAACTATGTTCTATATTATTCGCATTCACTTTTTGATAGAAAGTAGTTTTTGTTTTCAATAATATTTTGTGGAGGCTTTCTAATTAGTTCTTAATGGGCTTTGCGAACCTTGCGATTAAAGATTGATACAGAAGCGGTACATATTGTATTAACCGCAAGGTTCGCAAAGGGCGCAAAGTCTATTTACGTTCTAATTCTTTGCGAACCCTGCTGACCTTTGCGCCTTTGCTTTGAAAGGAACAGTGTAGAGAAAAAAATGCTTCTTCAATTAGACACAAGAGAGATTTTTGTTTTTTTTTCGGTGCATTTGTGAGTCCTCCCCCTTCGCCTGCTCCAAAGTGGGATAAAATCTATTTTTTGAAAAATACACATTTACTTTTTGTTGGAAAGTAGTTTTAAGTTGTGGAGGCTTGGTATTTTTGATAGGGGTTTGTCCTTGATAAGATAGACCTGATAGTAGTGTTATAGCTAACAAAGTGCCGTAGTTCTTGGTTCTTAGTGCCGTAGTTCGGCTCTTTCGTAATTTATAGTTTTTTGTTAGCTATAGTAACGGATAGCAGGCGCATGCTGCACGACGAAGCAATCCACCGTTCTCTCCAAAAAAATTAGAATTTAAATAAAAAAGAAGCTGCCATATGGGATGACAACCTCTTTAAATTCTATGGAATCAATATTTTTCTTTTTTGTAAGAAAAGGGACGGAGGGGGTTCCCTTTAATAAGTAAATCAGAGGACAGATTTATTGAAATGGAGGGGGTGCGTGATAATTTTAATGAATAATCAATGTTTTTTCTACCACATGATTGTCTTGATTTTGTAGGTGAATGTAATAAATGCCTTCTTTGAAATTGCTTGTATCTAAGGCTTGCTGTCCTAAACCTTTTGCATTCATTTGTGGGTTGCTAAGGGTTTGGATGGTATTGCCAAAAGCGTCTTTTACCGTTATTTTTGTGGGCGTTGTCTGTAAGTTGTTGTATTCGAGGTAAAGTGTATTGGGTTCGTTGCTTTGTAGGATGTTGAGGATGGGTTTTGCGCTCGTTGAATCGACTGACATACACGACTCCATATTAACGTTTAGTTCGCTGCCCGTCATTACCTCAAAATTGTTTTGTAATTCTATAAAATCGCCTGCTTCTAAGGTGACGCTATCGCCATTGATTGAGCCATTGGAATAAATGCTTTCGGCGGCTTGGTGCATGCCTGATTCTACCGTTCCTGCTAAATATAGGGAGGGTGGACACTCAACAATGGGATTGTAACTCGGTATGTGTACTCGTACACAGGCTTCATTGATATGGCAAAGGTTCGGATTGATGTTGTTGTTGATGGGGTTCAAAACGACGGTGATGGTCCCATTGCCAATCCATGTATTGTATGCTTCGGGACTGACATAAAAACATGCAGGTGTGAGGTCTTCCGCACAATCTACGTCCGTTGAATTAGTGTTGATTTGAAAATTTCCATCTTCGTCTAAAATTTGAAAAATTTCTGTGGCATTGCCCACATCGCCTGTTGTGGTGACACAAATCTCGACATCATCGGCTGGTATGGGTAAAATCTCATAGTCGCCTGCTACATTTATGACGGTGACGTTATTGGGTCCACTTTCCGTAAATAAGTTGTATTTAAAACAGGAATAAGCGTAATAGTCTTCGGGATCACAACTATTCAAACATATAGCATTGTTGTAACGACTGCGTATTAAATCGCCTGGCTCTTGCCCAAACCCTGCTGCAAAGTTGATGCCTGGATTTGCTCCGCCTGGTCGAACAGGACAAGTGGCATCGGTGGGATCATAGGGCGGAAGATGGCAGTAACTCATAATTGTTCCGCCTGATGCTGGTGGTTCGGGACCTGGAGCGCAGCCATTATTGGGACAGTAGCAATTGTCTAGGGCTTCGCTTCCTGTAAATCCCCAAACGCAGGTTTGTGTGTGGTAAGAACCAAAATTGTGTCCCATCTCATGGGCGAAGATAAAGACATCTCTTGAAAATGTAGGAATAGGGTTAATAGTAGTTGTCAGACTTGTACTAACGGCATAAGGCCCTGCACTTTTGAGGTCGCCATTACTGTCGGTATAGGTGTGGTAATCGTAACACAGCATATCTCGGTAGGCAATCCCTGCACCGATGGGACGAGTGGAGACAAAATGCGCTAAACGCCCATTATAGTTGTCCTGTAAATTGCCTGCAAATGCTGATAAAATATCGGAGGGCGTCGGTAAATTCATATAAGGATCGCTATTGACCCATACATACAAATCTGATAAAACAACTGTTATGCCTTCATTGGCATAGAGTGTTGCGACTTCATTAAAGAGGGCGGTAATATAGTTATTGACATTGTTCACATCAAAACCTAAATCACAGAAAGTTTGGTGGTCGGTTTCGATATATACTTCTACGCAATCGACGATTGGATTGGAGGTTACTTGTTTGCTGTAAGCCGATGGAGGTTCGGGTAAAATCGCTTCATCGTCAGTAGCACAAGAAAACGAGGAGGGTGTCGTCAACTTTCTTTCATTGTATAAAATGTATTGTTCTGTTTTTGGCATTTTTCCCAAAACATAATTGCCACTATCATCTGCAATTAAAGCCCGAATATGGTCTTTAAAAACGCTAAATGCAACAACGGAATTGGGATTATCTTTGACGATTCCTCTATAAAAAACACCCTGATTTTGATCCAAATCAATTACTTCTCCCCTACTTGTTTGGAGCGTATAATTGTTGGTTGTAATTTTTACTTTGGTCAATTCTACTTCAATAAATTGTTTTTTATTGACAGGAATTTGGAGGTTTATATTTTGGTGTTTGTGGGTGTAGAGGTGGTGTAAATTTAAATCATCTATTTGTAAAAAAACAGCATCTTTTACGAATCTTTCTATTTTTGTTGGTCGTATTTTTTGTGTTTCTTTTTTAAATAAATGTATATGTTGAATAGGTGTTTGGTCATGTTTTTCTTCCACTAATTGAGCTACCTTATTAGGTGCCATTTCTTGTACATTTATGTTTGGGGGTAAATGTCCAATTGGGTTATCTAATAAATTCTGAGCCGTAAGTACGTAGGTATAGCATGCCAAGCACAACAAAAGTTTGCTTAGGTACTTCATAATTTGTGTCATTCAATGAGACAAAAGATGAAGGGGAGATCTTTTTTTATTGTTAAATCCACAAAATCTATGAAAGGGGATCTTGTGACTAGGTAGGAAGGGTGACTTAGACCAAGCATTCAAAGAATTTGCTTTGGTTAGGTAAGCCATCTAAATATATAATAATAAAGAAATTGGTTGAAGATTGCTTCATCATTACTACGTGTAAATGTTTTTCAGACGTACTTACATTTCTAATATCGGTATAAAAGTAAAACAAAATAATAGAGAAAGAAAGTAATTTACAAAATAAAAATAATTTTTATTAATATTTGTTTTATTTACATTTAAATATGTCTGATAATTAATGCTTTTTTGATTACTCATTATAAAAAAAAATAATTCATTTTGTTATGCAAATTTTAAATATATGTGTATCACTTTTATTGATGAGTTCAAAGATATACGAACCTTCGGCAATATTGGTGTTACTTAAATCGAAAGCATTTGTACTTGTTTTGTATGTTCCTATGTGTTTTCCTTCTATGGAGTAAACATTTATTTGGGTGGGTTCATTTACGGCTTTTTCAAAGTGAAGAGTGCTTTTGGCATTTATAGGGTTGGGATAGGCTGTGATGGTAGAATTGAATAAGTTTTGTAAATTCGTATCTGTACTGTCTGCGCCAACATACGGAAACAGCTCGTCATAATTCGCTTTCGTGTTTTCTGCCATCTCGTAAAGGGGATTGATGTCTACTTCTGCGCCTCCACCTGCTAGAGGTTGCCAATGAATAGCAGTCGTGAATGTTTTTACTTCATTGGGCTGTATTTTGATTGGACCAATAGACAGTAGAAATATACGGTCTGCGGGTGGAAAACCTAATGCTAATTCTGACCAACCATTGGGATCAGTAGGATTGTCGGGAAACATGTAGGGATACGGTTCTATTCCACCATATCCATTGCCACCATAGGTAACAGGAGTACCGTCTAACCAACTTCCTTTCAGGTAGTTGTAATATTCTTGGGGTTCTTTAGGAAGACCTGTTGCGGTAAAATCACTATTACATAGCATAAATGTGGCTAATTCGGCTTCTTCTCCATTTTCATCTAAAGGAGTTTTGACAAATTGGACACCCAATGCTGGAATGGAATCATGATATCCTGTTTGTCCATCATCATAAGCATCTCCATTGTAAACGATGCCCATTTTTTGGTCTACGTTACAACCAATATAATCGTCCGTAAAGTTCCCTAAATCGGGATCAATCCAAAAACCTGCATAGAACGTTTCTAAGGGGTAGTCGCCTTTGTAGGTTAGGGTAAAATCGTAAAAGGTCGTATTGTTGAGGTAATCTTCCGTATTCACAGCATATGCCATGACGCCTACTTCCATATTCAAAGGGATTCCTTGTGAAAGGGTGTGGACGGTTTGGTCATTGTACACCCACCAGATATTTTGGTCGCCTTTGATGGCTGGGTAATCGCCTTGTAAGGGATTGTAATTTCCATCATTATTGGCATCAATAAATGGAGCTAAGGTTTTGTTTTCGGGCAATTCAAAATCGCTGAAATAAGGATTGTTTCGGGCGGGATATTGTAGGATGCTTTCGGGAATATCGACTTGGTTAATGACGCCATCATTGGCGGCATAAACGCTTATAAAAGCCTCCACATCTGTCTTAGAAATTTCCCAAAAGCGGTCAAAATGATTGCACAATTCTTGTTGGGTTTCATCTAAAATCGGTCCAGCCACACATTCAGAACCTTCATAGTCTTTATATTGTGGTGCTGTCACTCTTAGCGTTCCTTGATTGTCGATACCACCCATCCACAACGCTCCTGCAAACAAAGAGATTTTGCTAGAACCTTTGGGAACTTCATACGCTCCCTTTTCACCATCAAAAAACAGGCTTCCACCATTGGATAAATAGGCATTGACATTGTTTGTATTGAGATAGGCATCTTGCGAACCCATTTTACAATTGCCTGACGACCTTGCTACAATACCATTTAAATTAGTAGGAGTAATTAGATTTGTTCCTACACTGACCATATCATTGTCTTCCACTAAAAAGTCGTTAATAATAAAACCAAGTCCATCCGTATCCCAAAGTAAATTGCCTGTCTCATCAATTTTGTAGAGCTGCTCCCCTCCTATCAAATATTGGTTTTCATTGATGGCTTTAAGCGCATAGCCATTGTTGATATTTTCATCTCCATAAGTTTTTTCCCAAAGCAAATTACCTGTAGCATCTACTTTGATCAACCAAACATCTTGCGTACCAAAAGCCACTGAAACATCGCCATCATCCGAGTTGGTTTTGCCGACAACTAAAAATGCTCCTGTTGGTGTTTCGATAACAGCATTGGCTTCGTCTAACCCACTTCCTCCGTAGGTTTTTTCCCAAACCACTAAGCCATACTGATCTATTTTCAGAAGATAGAAATCCTTACTTGAATTTTGCCATTTGCTGCCCACCATCAAAAATCCACCATCATTTAGCGCAATCATATCCAATGCAACGTCATTTCCTTCTCCGCCATAAGTTTTGCTCCAAACGAGGTTCAAAGCATTGTCTACTTTTAAGAGCCAAAAATCAGAAGCTCCATTATTGTTGGGAATGATATAATCATCGGAAGCGGTTGTTCCCCCTACGATGTAGCCACCGTCTTGTGTCGCTTGAATAGAAACTGCCCCATCTTTTGCACTACCACCATAATTTTTTTGATTCATCATATTGCCCTCTAAGTCAATTTCAAAGAGCCATACATCGTCATCCCCTAAAACTGTGTTGGTAACATCTCCATCGGATTTAGCCGCATTTCCTGCGATTACATACGAGTTGTTGAGTGGTAGTACAGTGATTGCATCATCATTACCCTTACTCCCATAAATTTTGCTCCATTCTTGTTGCCCAAACTCATCGGTTTTGACAATCCATACATCTTCGCCCCCTTTATTATCCGCAAATGCTTCCTCATCAGAAGCCGTCGTTCCCAACAGTATATATCCTCCATCAATGGCAGGCACAATCGTATTAAAAACGTCGTCTTTATTTCCTTCAAATTGATGCGACCAATCTACTTGGGCAGTAAGGTTCAAAAATAGAAATATTGTGGAAAGTAAAAGTATTCGTTTTGTCATTGTCTTATAAGATTTATTCAAGGAATGTTGTCGAAATAAATATTTAAATTTTTGCAAAAAATGAATATTTATTTTTATAGCATTTCCAGCACAATATAAGGTATTTTAGAAGACAAGCCTACTGTTCTTTTTAATTATGACATTTTCTTGACATTTAGGAGCGAAAGGTTTATTGCTTCGTCGTTACGTTTAGTCCTGCTATCCGTTCTTATGGCGGCTTGCCTGCGCTGCGAGCAGACCCATGGGGTCTGCCCCTGCCGCCGCCATACCACTGCTATCAGGGCTATTTTTCATGGTCTCAACAACAAAATTGACTGAAAATGTAGCATTCATCAGCTTATAATTCTGTATATTTGTCATTTATTTTTCATTAAAATAAAACGAATAAAAATTTATGGAAAAATTTACTTTTGAAGATGATTACTTTAGCGTTTATTGTCCAGAGTTAAGTACCTATTAAGCCTTTGAATCTGTTGTAGATACTGCCTGTACCACAGTAAAAAGTTATGACAAAGATAAGCATCATTACTTTTTTTTACTGAACTTTATAGATGCCAATAAAGAGGAATTTGATTTTTGGAAACTATTGTTGGAAGACCCAAAAAGATATGTGCTTGGTCAGAAATATCTTCAAGCCTGTATTGATTGTTTAGATTCGTTCAAATTTCTTTATGAAGATGATGAGTCGCCACTTGGCGGTTTTGCTGCCTATAAAATGGCAATGACAGATAAAAGTTTCTTGCCTTATTTTGCCGAATTACTGGGTTGTTGGGATATGGACCACGAAGTACATGAAGGTGATTATATTCAGAAAATCATTAAAAAATATGGTTGGTGTACGGAAGTTGGAGATATTATCATTTCTCGTTCTTCTGAAGGCGCAGGACAACATGGTTTTGAACAGTTACAATACTTAGAAGGTTTTATTCGTGAACACAATGAACCGTTAGAAGAAAGTGATTTTTTCAAAAAATTAGTACAAGCGGTCATTGATATGTATGGAACATCCATTTGGAAAGATACTAAAAAGAAAGCTGTTTATATTTTTGGTGGCATGGGTCCCGAAGCAATTAAAGTGAGGGAAGAGTTGGAGTAAGGGGCGATTTTAGGGGACGAAAGGGACGTATAATCAATTAGTTGTGATATTACAAATATTCGATTAATTCTGTCCACCTACTTACACTGAAAATTAACTGTCTCAGCTATCGCAATTCTAATTTATTTTATTTCACGCAAAGAGTGCCAAGGAATTTTAACAGAAAGAAGTGCAAATAGCTCACAGAAACCAATTTCTCTGCAACCTTTGGTAACTGTGGCTTTTTCTCTCAAACTTGTTGTTGAGACCGTTTAAAATAGCCTCGATAGTAGCGTTATAGCTTCGCTTGGTTCTGTAGTTCTTAGTGCTGTAGTTCTTGGTTCGGTTCTTTTATGTTTTGTGGTTCTTACTATAGCTATAGTAGCGGATAGCGAGACCTGACGTGACGACGAAGCTCCGAACCTTTCGCTCCAAATTAGAAAAATATTGATTTTAAAAGTGTGGGGACGAGTTTAAGGTGACAGGTGACGAGTGATTAATCTGCTCATCATCAATTCTTTATAAGAATCAGTCCACCCACTTACCAATCATTAAGGCACACAAGGGGCGATGATTGCGGAGAAATCTGTATTGATAGGAACATCAAAATCAGGCTGTAATTCCACGTAGTTTCCGCCTTGAAAGGTGACATTTGCGCCATTATTGACGTTTCCATCTGAATGGACGTCATTGGAAGCACTGTAGGTATTGCTTGCAATGAGACCTGGTACGTAAAGAGAGACGGGACAAATGTTGGTACAAGCATCTGTAAAAGAGGTGTTCATGCCTGTAAATGTACCGTTATCGTATTTGTTGATGGGATCATCTTCGTCATTGCAAAAAACCGTTCCTGTTAGGTCAGTAGGAAAGCCATTTTCTGTTCCTGAAAATTGAAGATTGGGGTCGCCATTTGCATCTAAAACATCAAAACATACTTCCGCCACTGTTTCCCAATCATTGGCAATACTTGGGCAAGCAGATACCGAAAAAATGGTTGGATTTAATAAAACAAAGGTTATTAGAAAATCCCCTGAAATCATTCCATCAAAAGCGTGTTCTCCGTAGGGTGTAGCACCTGTTCCGCCAGTACATTCTGCATTGATGGTTGCTGCATCGTTGTCAAAGTTTACGGAGGTGTAGACGCCATTGGTTGTACCTAAAGCACTGCTTCCTTCAAAATAAATAACGCTTGGGTCGTAAGAGAATCGAATGGAAGAAGAACCTAAGAAATCTGCTCCATCTAAAGAACGAACTTCGATATCAACACAATATTGTCCAATGGCGCATCCGTTTTGTGAGTCTGCAAATTGTAGATCTACAGATTGGGCTTGTAGTTCTGTCCATAGTAAGCAACTCATTATAAATGTAAATAAAATACCTTTTTGCATAAGTTTAGTGTTAAAATGTGTGTATAATATGAGGAATCAACTATTGTGTCACTAAATATAAGGGTTTTATTCTACAGAGGATAAGGATTTTTTGTTTTTCTCGAAGGGAGGTTGGTTTGTTGTCAGTTAGTGTACTAAATTGTTTAGTCGTTGTGGGTGGGCATGTTTTTGTTTTGCATTTTCCTTTTCTTTTTTGTTGCGGCTGTTTAAGATAGTATTGAGTTTCCTCTGCAATGTTCCTTTCAACGCAAAGGCGCAAAGGTCACGCAAAGTTCGCAAAGAACTATAACGAAATTTCACCTTGCGCCCCTTGCGGTTAAAGAGATATGCTGTTCGTTGTTTTCATTGAGCATAGTCGAAATGAGAAGTCAAAATGACCACAAACAAAAAATGTACCAGTCAATAATGGGTTTTTGTGGGTTTTAGTTATTGTGGATAAGCATGTTTTGTTTAGAATTTAGGTATTAGGATTTAGCGTTTAAACAAAAGTGGATGGGCATATTCTTTTTAGAATTTAAGTATTAGGATTTAGCATTTAACTTGAAGAGTTTTTCTTTAGAATTTAAAAAAGATTTGCATGTTTGGAATATTGTTCGTAAATTTGCGAATAACTAATTATAAACGATACCATAATGGCTACCTCTAAAACAGATATTTATACGGATGAAGAAAGGGAAATTGCGGCGATTGCAAAGGCCATTGGGCATCCTGCAAGGGTGGCTATTTTACGGATTTTGATTGAGAAGGGCAATTGTATTTGTAAGGATATTTCGGATGAGTTGCCAATTGCTAAATCAACGGTTTCTCAACATTTGAGCGAGTTGAAAAAGGCGGAATTGGTCGTGGGGGAAATTCAAGCTCCTAAGATTTGCTACCAAATTAATCGGACTAAGTGGGATAAGGTAAAGACTTTGTTTGATGGGTTGATTGTGCGGTGTTGTTAGGTTGGTGTATTAGTGTATTGGGGAATTAGGTTCTACATTTTGTAGATTGGTGTATTGGTAGATTAGGGAATTAGGCGCTACATTTTGTAGGTTGGTGTATTGGTAGATTGGGGAATTAGGCACTACATTTTGTAGATTGGTGTATTGGTAGATTGGGGAATTAGGCGCTACATTTTGTAGATTGGGGAATTAGGCGCTACATTCTTATGATTTATTGACCAAAAAGTGGAATGTCTTATATGCACTTTAATCGGCTTGAATTCCTCATATGGTTTGGTATTAAAACATTTTTTTTAAATATATTATTCGTAAATCGACGAATTACTAAAATTTTATCACTATGAAATTTAATGAATTAATGGCGTTGTTAGCAACGCATACGGACAAAGCGATTATTTTTGAATATGCTTTGGGGAAGACAGTTCCAATTCCCTACCATGTTACGGAAGTGAAAAATGTGCAGGTGGAGAGCGTAGATTGCGGGGGAAATCCCCATGCCTATAAGGAGGTTTGGATTCAGTTGTGGGTGGATGAAAAGGAAAAAGAAGGGACGGCTTTGTCGGGCAAAAAGGTAAAAGGAATTGTGGATAAGGTCAATGAAAAACTGCCTTTGTTTCAAGATCAGGAGGTCTTTTTTGAATATGGGGATAAGGACGTAAAAACGTCTGTTTATACGGTAAATTCTGTGGTGGAAGAACAAGAACGAGTGGTCGTGAAGTTGTTTTCTGCGCCTACACAGTGCAAGCCTCGTAGTGGAGGTCAATCTTGTTGTTAAAACCATCATTTCGACTCCGCTCAATGAACGGAAGAACATACAATTAAAAACCCTGCAATCTCGAAAGAAATTGCAGGGTTTTCTATTGTAAGAACGATTGTTTGATAGCTTCACTCGCCACCAAACTCGTCACTCATTTCTTAATATCTGTAGTATTCTGGTTTGAATGGTCCTTCTACTTTCACGCCGATATAATCCGCTTGGTCTTTAGA
>Ga0209185_1002805_pt1 | contig 11107 bp, 9 predicted proteins | sample SidtaG_2_FD_187425 | JGI IMG/M metagenome (GOLD analysis project Ga0209185, IMG submission 187425) | Marine algal microbial communities from Sidmouth, United Kingdom - Sidmouth_Asex2 metaG (SPAdes) (version 2) | ecosystem: Host-associated > Algae > Red algae > Unclassified | place: Sidmouth... | reverse complement strand
CGCTCATGCGAATCCATCAGTGTCACCCGAACACTGAGTGTGCCGAAATCGGCTCCTGCAACAATCGTCATGTGTCTCCTCTGCTCCGTGTCACGTCTCGGTCGGTTGGCTGTCAGTCATGTCCATTTTCCGACGACTACCTTCACCGTCGCACCGAGCACGAGCACGCAGAGTAACGCCTTCGAAACCGCCCCCATGGTTCCCTCGATCAAGAGCGCATGTGCCGCGGTACTCGCGACCGTCACGATGGCGAGCATCGTGTGGCCAATGCGCCATGTGTGTCGCTGCAGGTGACGTCGGCAGGCGGCGAGCAACGCCGCGCCGACGATGGCCCACATCGCGATGACGCCCCATACCGAGAACGGCGTGGGAGAACGGAAGAGGAGCGCATCGACGACATCCGGTGGACTCGTGAACCACAGGCCGATCACATGCAGGGCGACTGCGGCGATCAGCACGATGCCGATCAGCCGATGCAGGCGAGTGGATCGTCCGGCGGTCAGGCCGGGGAGCGCGTTGCCTGCCAGCAAGGGCTGGAGAAGCAGCAGGCCGAGGCCGAACACACCGGCGAAGGCAGCGGCGATGTAGAGCGGCTCGCGCCAGGCGAGGAGCGGGCTGGTTGCGGCGATGGCGAACGGGACGATCAGTGCGCAGGTGAGACCGATCCAGCTCAGCGTCGTACGCGTGATCGTGCGTTCCTTCAAGCGGGCTGGAGGACGAACTCGACGTGCAAGGTCGTGTCCTTTGCGCTCGACATCAAGGGACGCAGGAAGACCGTCTCGAAACTGCCGTCGTCGAGCTCGGCATCATAGGCGAGATGGCCGTGCGCCTGCCCGAAGGCGGGAACGATCTGTGGCATATCGAGCTGAAAGCTGCCGTCCTCTGCCGAGAGGGTTGCGCCGTGGCTGTGCGGGTCCCGCTCGTGGCCTTCGGTCGTATGCGCCCAGACCTGAATGCGCCGGCCGGGCAGGGGAGCACCGTCGCCGGCACGGCGCACGCGGCCGCTCATCAGGAAGCCGCCGCCGCCGATGCGTTCGACGATCGGTGCTCCTGGAAGATAGTTGTTTGCACCACCGCGCATCGTCGATGTCGGTGCGAGGCCTTTGGCGCGCGCCGGCGCGGCAAGGCCGGTGAGGCCTGCGGCGAGCAAGGTGCTGCCGGCGATGAGCACGGCACGGCGGTCCGGTTGGAATGTGGACATGGCAACGTCTCCGGGGTCTTGGTCGAAACCGGGCAATTGTTCCAGATACCCGGTCTTGTCAAGCGTATACGCGCTGACCGTTCATTGCGATGACAGCCTGTTACCCGTGTGGACTCCGCGCGGCCGCTTCAGTTCCTTCGCAGGGACACGGGTGGCCGCATCGAGTCGGAGTCGCGCGTTGCTTAGCTACAAATGTCAGCTACGCATGCGTTCGTAGCTCGGGTCGTACGCGCAGGCAGGCACCACCGTGGCCTGCTGTGCTTCGCCGATCACCTCGACTTGCAGTGACTGCCCGATCGTTGCAAGCGCAGGCTTCACGAAGCCCATGGCCAGATTCCGGTTCACGCGGTGACCCCAGTCTGCCGAGGTCACGGTGCCGACCACGTCACCATCGACAACGATGCTGTCGCCGCCTTGAGCGGGTGCATGATCGCAATCGATCTCGAGCGTGACGAAACTCTGGCTGGGTCCGGCTTGCTGCTTGGCCAGGAGCGATTCGCGCCCGATGAAATCAGGCTTCTCCAGGCGGACAAATCGGTCGAGCGCCGATTCCAGGGGATCGAACTCGGTCAGGAGGTCTGCCTTCCAGTGACGGAAGCCCTTCTCTATGCGCATGGAGTCGACCGCACGGGAGCCGAACAGGCGCAAGCCGTGTGCCTCGCCAGCTTCGCAGAGGCGCGCATAGACGCCGCTGAGCATATTGGAGGGTACGTGGATCTCATAGGCGAGCTCACCGCTGAAGCTCACGGCGAGTACCACCGCAGGCGCCACGCCGACGAAGGCGCGGCGCGCTGAAAGCCACGGAAAGGCGCCGACGGACCAGTCGCCGCGCGCGACACTCGACAGGACCTCCCGCGAGGCAGGACCTGCGATCACCAGCGCGGTCCAGCTCTCGGTCAGAGACTCGAGTCGAATGCCGCTATCAGCGGGGAGGTGCTGCAGCAGCCAATCCCTGTCGTGCCGTGCCGAAGCCGCGGCGGAGCCGTACCAGACCGTGTTTTCATCGATGTTGGCGAGGGTTGCCTCACCCTTGACATTGCCATGATGGTTGAGCAGGTAGCCAAGACCGAGACGGCCTGTGCGCTTCGGTACCGTGCCGCAAAAGAGCGTATCGAGCCATTCGTGGATGCCAGGCCCGGTGATCTCGATGCGGTTGAAGCCGTTGACCTCGGTAAGGCCCACACCGTCTCGAACCGCCTGTACTTCGCTGGCAACAACGTCAAAGCACTCATTGAAACGAAAGCCGTGCGTTTCCTTGAACGCCGGGTCGGGCTTGACGTATTCCATTCGCTCCCAGCCGTCGACCAGCGCGAACTCGGCGCCTGCGGCGGCGAGCGTCGACGTCAGCGGCGTACTCCTCAGCGGGCGACCCGCCGGGCGGTGCTCATGCGGGTAGTGGAAACGGAACTCGTTCTGGTAGTCCTCGATCGCCTTGAGCGCGCACAGCTCGACCGTGGCATGCGGGCCAAACCGTCGTGGGTCGACGACCCAGGTATCGAACTCGGCCTCGCCGTGCACGATCTGCTGTGCCAGCAACCAGCCATGGCCGCCACCTTCGCCGAGCCCCGCGCGCAACCCGATGATGCAGAACGCGTTGCGCTTGCCGGGAATCGGTCCGACCAGCGGTGCGCCGTCGATGGTGTAAGTGATCGGGCCGTTGACGATCGAGCGGATGCCGACTTCAGCAAGCACCGGCATGCGTTCGAACACGCCTTCGAGCACGTCGGTGACCCGATCCAGATCGTCCGGGCACAGGGCGCTGGTGAAGTCGGGGTCGATCCCGTCCATGCCCCAGGTGCGGCAGTCCTGTTCGTAGAAACCGATGAGCAGTCCATCCTTTTCCTGCCGCGAGTAGAAGTCCGAGATCGGGCAGCGCAACAAGGGCAGCCTTCGATCGCGCTCCTTGATCTGCTCGATCGGATCGGTCAGGAAATACTGGTGCTCCATCGAGGTGACGGGGTGCTCGACGCCCATCATCGCGCCGACCTCGTTGACCCGATAGCCACTGGCGTTGACGACGAACTCGCAGTCGATATCACCCTTGTCGGTATGCACGATCCAGCTGTCGTCCGCCCGCTGGGTCAGGCCCGTGACCGGCGTGTGGCGGTAGACCTCGGCTCCGGCGGCGCGCGCACGGCGTGCGAGCGCTTGACAGAGCTGTGCCGGGTCGATGTCGCCGTCCGACCCATCCCAGAGACCGCCGAGCAGGTTGTCGGTCGAAATCAGTGGGTGGCGGCGAGCGCATTCGTCAGCATCGAGAATCTCGAATTCGACCCCCATGCCGCGCGCCATGCTTGCAAAGTGACGGTAGCCGTCCATCTGCCGCGGATCGTTGGTGAGGCGAATGCCGCCGTCGCCGTGGTGGTAGCCGACCGGGTATTCGGGGTCGGCGGCAAGTTCCTGATAGAGCGCGATCGAGTGGCTCTTCAAGCCGACCATGGTCTGGGTCATGCCGAAGTTGGTGACCTGCGCGGCCGAGTGCCAGGTGGTGCCCGAGGTCAGCTCGTCCCTCTCGATCAGCACGACGTCACTCCAGCCTTCGCGCGTCAGGTGATAGAGCGTCGAGCAGCCGGCGATTCCGCCACCGATGACCACGACCCGGGTGCGGCTTTTCATACTGTTCTCCCAATGGTTCCTGACGAGTTTCGGACAATCACCCGCAACAGAGCCTCGCGTCAATATTTTCGTGGCTGAATTCGGGAAAGTCGTGATCCGGATTCCGACTTTGCGAATTCGACCGAATGCCGCTGCATACGACTCGTGCGACCGGCGTTGCACGACGCCTTCATGGGATCATGTCAGGATCATCAGGACGCTTTCATCAGGACACGGTCGTCAGTGCGTCGGCGAGCCAGGGCCGCGACGCGATGTTCGGCTCGACAATCCGCTCGCGCAGGCTCTCGCGCAGAGAACCCGCGATGATGGCGAGCACGTCGTCGCTCCATCCGTCTGCACGATAGAGCGAGATGACTCTCGTGAAGCCCGTGAACGGCAGTGGGTGCAGTTCCACCCGGTTCCGGAAGCGTCTTGCACTCGAGAAGCCGAGCGGTGTGGTGATCGTCCACCCTTCGCCAGCCGCGATCAGGCCGAACATTGCCTGGTTGCTGTCCAGCGAGATCCGTCCCGGCAAGGTCAGTCTCCGCCAGGCAAGTTCGGCCGCGATCTGGCGACCGAGAAAGTGCTGCTCGCCATAGCGCAGGAATGGCAGCTCAGCCAGTTCCTGTAATGACGATGGCGGCCCTGACAGCTTGCCACGCGGTACCGCAATGACGAAGGGATCGCGTAGCAACGGTGCCTCGACGATCCCCCCCGATGTCTCGTCTGGACGGGCGGCCACACCGAAGTCGAGTGTCCCCGCGGCAAGCTCCGTGAGTATGTGGTTGCTCGGCGCGGTCAACAGCGACAGCTCGCAGCGCGCGAGCGTGCGGACGAGAGTCGCGATAAGGCGTGGAGACACCTCGCTGTCGAAGTCGTCGATGATGCCGAGACGCAATCGCTGCAGACTCGCAAGATCGGTCAATGATGCAGCAATGGCGCCCTGCCGGAGATGCCCGAGCGCCTCGCGCACATGCACAAGGTAGGTGTATCCCGCTTGCGTCGGTTCGAGCGGGCGACGCGCGTGGTCGATGAGGGTGTAACCCAGGGCGGCTTCGAGTTTTCTGATCTGTTGAGAGGCCGTCGATGCGCTCATGCCGAGCGCGCGCGCCGTATCTTGCAAGCTGCCCGTGCTCGCAAGCGTTGCGAACACCTCAAGCGCGCGCGTCGAGACGTTGGTGGTGGGCCTGTCCGGCATCAAGGACCTGTCTGGATGAAGCGTATCGCGGTGTCTGGCATCCCTCATTCTCTCAGGGAACTGCCTGTCCGGTCACGCGGCGTCTTCTTGAAGGCGTTTACGTCAATTTGTTCACTTTGAGGGGTGTTCACGCAAAGGTGTTCACACGAATTTGCCGAAGGCGAATGCAGAAGAAGTGGCAGTTGACGGGGCAGGAATTACACTAACGCCATGGCAACTGTGCAGGAAGTCATCGCTGAGGAGTGGCGCGAACGCGCGACGGAGCTTGCCGATTGGGCAATGGCGAGACTGGTCAACCGCCGTGATGTCTGGGGCCAGTACGCAACGCCAACGCCGACGGAAAGGCGTGCGAACAATCGTACTTACAAGGCAATGACTTTGCCGGCCGTGGATCAGCGATCGGTAACGGAGAAGCGCGTGACTCTCGACAAGCTGACTCGACACTTTGCGAGTCGTCGCCACCGCAAGCCGCAGCTGATCGGTTTGCACGCGAAGTCGCGGACATCGACCAGTCGCTGGTTGGGTATCGACGTCGACAACCATTCGGCGGACGCGCACAGTGGTGATGATCTCGCCCGGCGGAATCTGGTCGCCACGGTGAACTGGTGCCAGCAACTTCGCCGGGAGGGCTACGATCCCCTGCTCTTCGACAGCAACGGCGCCGGCGGTTTTCATCTGTGGGTTCTGATTGAAGAGCCGGCTCCCACCTCAGACGTGCATGCGTTCGCGCTGGCGATCACGGCGGATTGGGAAGCACAGCAGTTGGAGCGTCAGCCTGAGGTCTTTCCCAAGCGCGACCGGGCCGACAGTCTCGGTGCCTGGTTTCGTTTGCCGGGCTTGCATCACACGCGGGATCACCACACGCGGCTCTGGAGTGACGACAGCGCTGGCGACGATCCGTGGCTGAGCGGACATGCGGCGATCGACGCCATGCTCGCCTGCTTGCCCGGGCCTGCGCCTCCGGGCAGCGATTCGGCGGCGGCAAAGTCTGCAAGGAGTGAATCCGATTCGTCTGCCGAGAGACGCGCCCCTGCGGTCGTGGCCGGGAGCAGCAATGCGACACAGGTGGCTGCAGATCGCGACGCCCGTCCCGGGGATGTGCCTGTACCCGCGACGGCAAGGAAGTTTGCCCGGCGTGGACGCCCACGAGTTTGCGTCGACCTTGATGGCGTGCTGGCGCACCACAGTGGCAACGACACGATCGGACCGCCTATCGATGGTGCCGTGGAATTCTCGCGCGCTCTTCAGCAACGCGCTGACATCGTGGTCTTTACCGCGCGGTTCTCGACCCGAAAAGGCAAGGCGCGTAGTCCGGCGGTCGTCGAACGTCTCGAGCGGCGACTCGAGGCATGGCTCGAACGTCACGGCTTCGCCTGGGATACGATCAATACCGCTGTGGCGAAACCGATCGCTTCAGCCTATGTCGACGATCGCGCTGTACCTTGCCGACCGATCGAGGAGGGTCTGCTCGCCTATGATCATGCTTTAGCGCAGACGCTTTCACTCTGCCAGGACGAGGTCTCCTGATATGGCGCGTCATCTCACGTTCGAGCACGCAGGCAATGAGTTCGAGGCGGAGTTGGCGAAAGTCTCTCGAGAGCATCTGTATGGCTCGGTGCGCATCCTGACCCGCGACGCGAACGATGGCCGGTGCACGACAGCCACGCTTGCCAGCGACGGCCGCACACTGATTCCGAAGGGTGGAACGGCCCTGGGTTACGTGAATACCGAAGGTGACTGGATCACGCGCGATGAATTGCAGCCCATGTCCCTTGCGGGCGAGCCGTTGAGCGAGGTTCCGTCGAGCTTCGATGCGCCGATCCTCCTCGACGAGACGGTCGACGAGACGACATTGCTCGATCACAGCGTCCGGCTCTGCTACCGCCTGGTCGTTGATGGCGAACTGCCGGCATTGTTTCGCAAAGCGCTCGACAAGGATTCGATCTTTCGCTTCGGCTTCAGCTACCGTGGCGGGATAGGTCACGATCCTGCCTTCGTCTACGCCAGTGAAGAGGCACTGTGGATGCTCGTCACCGACGCAAACGACGTTCGTTTCGTCTCACTGGAACAGGCTGCTCTCTGCGGAACATCGAGCATTGACGACGAGACGGATGATGACAGCGAGAACGAGGATGGCCTCGATTTCGGGATGCTCTGACGGTGCCCAATATCAATATCGCTGACAAGCGCGGGCGCGACGCCGTGGTCAAGGCGGAGAGCGTCCGCATCGAGGACCCGGTTCGCTATCTCGGGCCTCGTGGCAATGCAAGCTACACGCGTCGGATATTGAAAAGCACGATCGACCACGATCATGACGCGCTGAGCAAGGAGGCTGACAGCCCCGAGGCGCTTGCCGTTGCCTTGACAGAGTCCGATCCGGACATCGATGTCGAGCGCTTTGGTCAGTTTCTGTTCCATACCAGTCGCGTGTGGATCGGTTCCGACGATGAACCGGTGTTCAGCATCAAGCAACTCGAGGAAATCCGGAACCCGCTGGGCGAGATAACCGAAACCCGTGATCGAGAGCGGGTCGAACCTAACGTCGATGGTGATATCCCGCTGAGCTGGACCGGCACCCTGATACCGAGACGCGAGGCGATCCGGCGCTACGTGTTCGCGTCCAAACTGCAGATCGTTCACGTCAACGGGCTGACCTACGACTTCCTGCACGGCATGGCAAAGGAGCTCGACAAGGCGAAGAGCCTGCTGCTGCTCGGCGCTGGCAAGTCCGGAAAGGATCCTCTGGTGTTCCGTCGTGGCAGCGTGCCTTATCGGGGGTTCCTGGAAGGTCGTACCCGCGGTGACAGCTATGTTCTTCTACTGCACCTGAGCAATATGGAGCTCAAGCTTCCAGTCGACCCTGACGCGACCCCTGTCGACGCCTCATGACGCTCCTCAGACAGGCACTGCCTGTGCGACTCGGTTCGTATGCGATCGGCAACGCCGATGAGCACCTGGCAGACGCTCGCCATCTTCAGGCAGTGCGCCAGCGTCGGCGGCAACTTTCACGAATGACCACGGCTTTCGATCTGCCGTTGGCCAGGAAACGTCTGCCTGACGCCGACTATCGCATCAGTCGAAAGATCGATGGTGAATACACGTGTCTGCTGTTCGATGACGGTGAGGTCATCACCCTCAATCCTGGTGGGGTCATCAGGGCAGGCGCACCGTTTCACCTGGAGGCGGCGAAGCTTCTGTCGGCGGCCGGAGTCAAGCGCGCCATGCTCGGTGGGGAACTGCACGTGCGCAATGCCGAGGGCGGCCGTACTCGTATTCACGACGTCGTGTCGAAGGCACGGAGCCCGAAGTCGCAGGCGGACGTAGACACCCTTTGCTTCGCCGTATTCAACATCTATGACCTTGACGGCAAGGATCTCTCGATGCACTACGGAGAGGCGATCGACAAGGCCGCCGAACTGTTCGAGGCTGGCGAGCGAGTCTTTGCCGTCGAGAGTCATGCAGGCGATCGCGACGAAGTCTTCAAGCGATTCGGGGAGTGGGTTACCGACGGAGTCGATGAGGGCATCGTCGTTCGAAGCGATAGTGCTGGTGTCTTCAAGATCAAACCACGCCATTCCCTGGACGTCGCGGTGCTGGGTTTCTCCGAGGGTCTGGACGATCGCAGTGGCATGCTTCACAGCCTGCTTGTGGGCATCGTCCGGGATGACGAGCATGCGCAGATTCTAGGTCGCGTGGGGGGCGGGTTCAGTGACGAGGAGCGAGTGAACCTGTTCACGACCTTGCAAGCACGGACGGCCGATAGCGACTTCGCCGAAGTAAACTCGGATCGCGTCGCCTATCGAATGATCACCCCGGGCATGGTGGTTGAAGTCAGTTGTCTGGAGCTGATCGCCCGCACCCTGCATGGCAGCCCGGTCGATCGCATGGTGATCGAGTGGAATGCCAAGACTGGACGCTGGCGTGGCGTGAGGCGGCTGCCGCTCTGCAGCGTCCGTTCGCCTCAATTCGTGCGCGTTCGTGACGACAAGACGTTCAGTGCAGCCGATGCGGGTCTGCAGCGTCTTCTCGATATCGTCAACATTCCCGAGTCGTCGCGCGGCAGTCTCGATGCCCTCGAACTTCCGAAAAGCGAAATCCTCGTACGGCGTGTCGGGCAGAAGGTCGTGAAGGGAGCCACCATGGTGCGGAAGCTGCTCTTGTGGGCAACGCACAAGCAGGAAGCTTCGCGTGACTTCCCGGGATTCGTCCTGCATTTGACGGACTACAGTCCGAATCGACGCGAGCCGCTGACGCATGATATCTGTGTCAGCGACTCGGAGGGGCAGATTCGCGCGCTGCTCGAGACCTGGAGTGCACAGGCGTATGTGCGTGGCTGGAAGCGGTTGGCGGAGTTCGAGAAAGGCAACGACGTAGCGAGTGACGACGTGAAGACTGCCAAGGGCAAGGCAGGGAAACGCGCAACGCCGAAGAAGAAATCTGTCGAGAAGCAATCTGTCGAGAAGAAATCTGCCGGGAAAGAGGCGTCGGACAAGAAAACGAACGGGAAGAAGGACAGGACCAAGACGACCAGGAAAAAGGCAGTAAGGAAGAAATCAGCGAAGCGGCTGATCGACGAGAATAAGGCCCGGAAGAAGGCAGCGCGGAAAAATGCCGCAGGAAAGAAGTCGGTCAGGAAGAAGAAGGCAAGTTATAAGACGATCAGCAAAAAGGTGGCAGGAAAAAAGGCCGCGAGGAAGAAAGCAGTAACAACGAAGACGGCGGAGAAGAGTACGGTCGGCAAGAAAAAGACGACAAGGAAGAAGAGAGTCGGGAAGAAGTCAGCGAAGAAGGAAGCTGCAAGAAAGAACGCAGCAGGGAAGAAGACGACTAGCAAGAAGGCGGCGGGAAAGAAGACGGTGAGAAAGAAGGCGGGGGGAAAGAAGACGGTGAGAAAGAAGGCGGGAGGAAAGAAGGCGGGGGGAAAGAAGACGGCGGGAATGAAGGCGGTGGGAAAGAAGAAGGCAAGAAGGAAAACGGTTGGAAAGAAGACGACAGGAAAGATGTCCGCCATCAAGAAAAAGGCAAGGTGAAAGCGCAAGGATGACACTGCGAGTCATGAGCTGGAACATCCTGCAAGGCGGTGGCAAGCGCATTCAAGGAATTGTCGATGCTCTGGAAGCTCTCGAACCTGCTGTGCTCACGTTGCAGGAGTACAGGCATGGTCGGCAAAGTGGGCATGTGATCGACGCACTGGATCGGCTGTCCCTGGTGCACCGTCACATTCCTGCCTACAAGCCTGGGAAGAATAGTGTGTTGATCGCCTCGCGCTACCCGCTGGTCGTCGAACCCTGGCAGGATGGACTTGATGCAGCGTTGGCGATTCGAGCCAGCATCGACGCGCCGCGAGGGCCGTTGGATGTGCTCGCTGCGCATTTGCCGCACAAGCGCGAGCAACGCCCCTACCTGGAATTCCTCGCTGATCAGCGGGCACTCGTCGACACACCCGCCATGATCATCGGCGATCTGAACTGCGGTATCCCTTTCGAGGATTCCGACACCCGGACCTTCGAGAACACGCATGTCTTCCAGTCGCTGTTGAAGCGTGGCTGGACCGACATCTGGCGCAGTCGCCACCACTCGGCGCGCGAATTCAGCTGGATCAGCCATCGAGGTAATGGCTATCGATACGATCACTGTCTGTGTACTGCCAGCCTCGACGCGCGAGTCCGATCCGTTCACTACGAGCATGCACTTCGCGAATCCGGGCTGTCCGATCATTCGGCCCTGCTGGTCGAGCTGGACTAAGCCAGGCCGCACGGCGAACTGATCGATTTACCCGGCATTCCTTGCTGACCGAACGAGTCTGCACGATCGAACAGCGGTACCCGCAAGCTTGGTGTCGCTCCGTCCGTTTGGTGGTCATGCAGGGGTTGCGCGTACCAGTTCACAGCGTCGCATGGGGTTCGTGGAACCCGGAGCGGATCAGGCGGCCGGGTGATCGAGCCGCGGCTGGTCCAACGGAAGCGTCGTTCTGACCGTCCCGAAGCGCTGATGCTCGGTGCACACCTGACGGAGAAAGGCATACACCGGCACCTTCAACTGCCGCGCTGTCGTCGTCACGCTCAGCACCCGCGCTCGGAACGCATCGCCGCGTCGCGAGTGACTTCCGAACG
>Ga0209185_1002801_pt1 | contig 11128 bp, 10 predicted proteins | sample SidtaG_2_FD_187425 | JGI IMG/M metagenome (GOLD analysis project Ga0209185, IMG submission 187425) | Marine algal microbial communities from Sidmouth, United Kingdom - Sidmouth_Asex2 metaG (SPAdes) (version 2) | ecosystem: Host-associated > Algae > Red algae > Unclassified | place: Sidmouth... | reverse complement strand
GTCTTTTCCAGGTGATCCGCACGCTGCGCCAGAAAATTGAGCCGATCCCATCCAAACCGGTCTATGTGCTAAACTGGCGCGGTCAGCCAGAAGGTGGTTATCAATTCTTCCCCGAGGGGAAACCTAACTAATTCGAAGATGTCGGACCCAACCAAGATTCTAAAGATGAGAGATTTATGGAAAAAAATCATGCTGAACCCATTCCAGTGACAAAGCCGCGGGGCCTGAAAATTACCGAGACGGATAGGCAACTATTAAGTCGACTTTTTGCTGGCGCACGTGAACTACGCATCGTTTCAGAATTTACAGACGGTCGTACCGCAACGCGCGTCTTTCTCGTGCGACCAACTGATGAATCGGGCATCGAAGCGTTGCCAGCCGTGATCAAAGTGGGGCCAAAGTCGTTGATTCAGGAAGAATGGCAGGCTACGCAACGCCATGTGTTGGACCGTCTTTCTGGGTTTGTTCCGGTACGGAATGTGCCTGCATACATCGATCACGCCGACTGCTGGCTATCCAAAATCAGTGGGACGAGTACTATGCCGGATTGGTGCTCCATCTCGTTGGCGCGCTCAAGTTCAAAGATCTGGATCAGGCACCAATCGGTCAACAACCGAAAGCAATTGCCTTCTGGGCGGCAGCGACGGGGTGGCGATGGGCGGGGACCTTGCTCGACGGCCGATTGTGACCAGCGATACCAGCTACTGCGAGGAACGCCTAATCTCTTGCACGCCGCTGATACGCCGATTGACTCACTGAGATTGTTTGCCATTTTCATCATGACTGACCGTTTCCCTTGGTCATTTCCAGACCAAGCAACATCGAGAGCTTTTTTTGCACATCGATCACCAACTCTGCCTGTTCCAGCGCTTTTTCCAGTCGAGCATTTTTGGCCGCCAGTTCGGCAACTTCTCTTGCTAACCAGTGGTGCTAGCAGTTCTAGTCACTGAATTGCTTTGCAATAGCCGTCTTTACGCCTGATTCATGTTTTTTCGCTACAAAATGCACCAGTCTGGCAGGATTTGCACTGCAAAGCGATGGTGCTTCTCAATTTTGTGCAATGATTTGACGTAATAACTGTAAAAATTGAGGCAATCGAGCAGATTTGCGATTTATGTCAAGTGAATTGGCTAAAACTTAGTAAACATAGGTACCTCGGTACTTTACCTATCAATAAATGTCTAGCACCACTGGTTTCTAGGCCTTTGCTTGATGTATTTCCCTTCGGCTCTTTCTTGCCTGCATTCAATCTGCCTTCTCGGTGTGTTTTCCGCCATCTCCACAGATGTGAATCGTAGAGTCCTTCTCGCCTTAATAGCGCACCGAGATCGCCCTCTTCTTTGCAGCGTTCGGCTTCCTCTACAATTTTTAGCTTATACGCTTTTGTAAATCGTCGTCGTTCTGCTTTGGTTTTCACTTCGCTACTCGGTATTTCTTTTTCGGGTTCAGGTTGTACTTTGATTTGATAGTTGGTTAACTGAGACAATTTTAAGGCTTCCTTTCTTCTCTAGCAATTAGAGAAGGTTTGTCTCACTTACATTAGCACACTGAGAAAAGCGTGCCAACAGATATGGAACTCGTTTAAAAAATATTGCACTGGCTGGTATTATCCCGACAATATTTCTTGGTTATTTTGCACCAATGGTAGTTACGTCAAATCCCACATCGTTTAATCGTGCAGTAGGCATAGCTGGATTAACAGCAGCTTTGGGCGGATGTGTATATATTTATTCCCTGATTGCAAAGTGGCCCGAACTTGGAAACTATGCGCAGGAATCAAGTGACAAATACCGAAGATTATGTCAAAATTTGAAGGACTAGCAAAAAAAGTATCAGATGATAATCTTGAAGAATGTAGTCGAGAATATGAAGTTTTGGGTACTGATGAACTGACTGGGGATTATATTGACATCAAACAGCCCACTATAAGCTCAGATGAAAAACGACGAGGGAAGCGTGAAGCTCTACGAATTTATAGCAATTACGGGGCTATATGTGATACTTGCAACAAATCACCGCAATCAAGGATGCCATCCAATTGCACAACCTGTGGCTCTTTTACCATTACTTTGATGGAAAGGTTGCGATTTATGATGGGGCGAGAGTGAACAAAAAATCCAGTATTTGATTCAACATGCTTGAATCCCAACTCTATCGCCAACGTTCTTCATTACGCACTATGGATATCATTAAATTCTGAACTCATAAGCCCATCTGGAGTTAGCCTATCATTCCACCCAAAATCTCTTTGAAATCCACCCAACCTCGTTTACAATTACCAATTCAACCAGCAATCACCCAAAGAGAGTAGGAGAACAAATTGAACATAAATCAACTGCGCGGCAAGACCGTGGGCGCGGCCGTTTCGGGCGGACTAGATAGCTGCACGATCACCCAATGGCTTGTAGAAAATGATGTAAAAGTGGTGGCCTATACAGCCGATTTGGGGCAGCCCGACGAGGTAGATATTGACGACATTCGCACGCGCATGTTGGCGTCGGGTGCAGAAGATGCCTTTATGATCGACGCCCGCAAAGAGATGGCCATGGCTGGCATTAGGTTGATCCAAGCGCAGGCGAAATATGAGGGCGGCTACTGGAACACAACCGGCATCGCCCGCCATGTGACGGTGGCTGCGCTGCTGCCTGCAATGGCCGAACGCGACATCGATATCATGATCCACGGGGCGACCGGCCGTGGTAACGATCAGGTGCGCTTTCAGCTTGTCGCCAACATGATGGATCCAAACGTGACCGTCTACGCGCCGTGGCGTGATCCGCTGCTGTGGGAGAATTTTCCCAATCCCAAAGAAACGGACTTCCCTGGTCGCACCGAGATGATCGACTACTGCAATCGCCACAACTTGCCAATCACCGCCACGCACGAAAAACCCTACTCCACCGACGCTAATCTGCTCGGCCTAACGCACGAAGCGGGCAAGCTCGAATCGCTGGAAGTTCCGTCACTCTTTATTACGCCGGGGATGGGTGTACACCCAAAAGACGCGCCCGACGAGATCGAGTATTTTACGGTTCGTTTTGACGCGGGGATGCCGGTGGAAATCAACGGCAAGCCAGTCGATGCGCTTGATGCAATGTTGCAAGCCAACGAGATTGGTGGGCGCAACGGCATCGGCATTGGGATCCATGCGGTGGAGAATCGCTTTGTGGGGATTAAGAGTCGTGGCGTCTACGAATCGCCGGGGATGAATCTGCTGGGTGGCTGCTATGAATTCATGATCCAACTAGTTCTAGATCGCCGCGCCCGCCGCGTCTTCAATGAAGCATCGGACGGGATCGCCGAGCAGATCTATCAAGGCTATTGGTTTGATCCGGCTACGGCTGCATTGCGCGCCGCGATCGATTCGTTCACCGAGCGGATGACGGCCACGATCAAGGTGGGGTTGTACAAGGGCAACATCTCATTCCATTCCGCAAGTGGTGCGCCCCATTCGCTCTACTCTGAGGAGACGGCTTCGATGGAGGCAATTGGTGACTTCAATCATGCCGACGCCGAGGGATTTTTGGCTGTGCTTGGGGTAAGTGCGAAGGCATTGAATGTGAGCAAGCAGACGCAGTTTTCATAACAGAACATTTATTCTTTAGGTTGACAAACAATATAGATATCCACTACACTATATAGCATGAAAATTCATGACAGCGGCTATAAGAGGTTGCTGAGCAATAAGACAATCTTTCGTCAGCTTATCGAGACTTTTGTCGAAGAGGAATGGGTACAGTTTGTAGATTTTGAACATGCAGAGCGCGTGGACAAATCGTTTGTATCAGAGCATTACAAAGAGACTGAAAGCGACATTATCTATCGGGTTCCCATTCAACAAACAGATAGCTCGACGCAAGAGGTTTACTTTTATATTCTAATTGAGTTTCAATCGACCGTTCAGCGATTGATGGCCGTCAGAGTTCTGCACTATATCAGCAGCTTTTACATGGACTATCAACAGAGCCGTCCATGGAAAGATATTGATAAATTACCCGCCATATTACCGATTGTTCTTTACAATGGGAACGAAAAGTGGACTGCACCAACGAACATAAGGGAACTGGTTGAAGAGTATCCACCGCTGGGTAATTTTCAGTTAGGATTCGAATACCTGAAATTGGCAGAAAATGAGTTCACGCTGAATCAACTTTTAGGCATTCGAAACATCATTTCGACACTATTTCTGGTAGAAGCTCATTATGATATTACATTGTTAAGTGAAGAGCTACTAAAACTATACGACAAAGAAACTGACCGAGAAGCATTGACCGTTTTTCTAAACTGGTTTCGGCAGCTTGCCCTGCATGGTCGAATTGATGAGGCAGAGTATGGTTCACTTGCGCAGAATATTAGTAGTAAAGAGGAGGTTCGAAGTATGTTGTTGACGGCTTTAGAAAAAGAACGCGAAACAATTCGTCAAGAAGCTCTTGAACAAGGTTTAGAGCAAGGCATTGAACGAGGCATCGAACGAGGCATTATCAACGAACGTCGCGATAATGTGCGCGCAATGCATACAAAAGGCTTCGCCATAGACGTTATCGCTGATATTATTGGTATCACAAATGAGGAAGTCGAAGCATTGATCAACCACGAGGGGAACGCTGATGATAAAACCTCATCCGATCCCAAGCTAGAAAATTAATTGACTACATCACAAAACAAAAAAAGCGATTGCAGATCTGCAATCGCTTTTTTTGTTTCTATGCATCTTACTAATATTGGGTACAACGCCACGACCAACTTTATATCCAAACCAACCATCTTCACAGACCGTTAGAAATCGGCTAGCCACATCAAATGCGTCAAGCCTACTTCATCACGAAAAGAGAATAGTATAGACCCAAGCCCGATCCGAGAGTAACTTATGAAAACTCGAGTAACCAAAAATAGGTTCCAACTGTCTTGCTTAACAAGCATGAAGAGAATAAATGAATGTCCATTAACGTAGCGAGGGAAAACCTTGTGGGTTCATCGGGTAAAACAGGTGTCATTCCATCAGCCACATCTCCCCCGATGTGCGGTGAAAATAATATGGCGCAAGAGTTAGATCAAGTTGTCACCAAACTCTTTACGCAATATTCTACAGCGATCTGCGCCTATATTTATGCACTGATAAAAGATTGGCAACTGGCCCAAGAGCTAACTCAGGAAACCTATCTAAAGCTTTATCGCACCCGCAGTCGACTGCCCGAAGTCGAAAATCAACGTGCATGGGTCTACCGCATTGCGCACAATTTGACCATCAATGAAGTAAAGCGGCGGCGACGTTTCACTTGGCTCCCCTGGCGCTCCACAGACGATTCGCTGCACCCAATTCGACCGAATCAACCGATCAGATTAACGAACGGGCAGATTTGGAAGAGACCCTAAAACTGTTGCCAGAACCATATCGCAGCCCGTTACTTTTGTATAGCAGCCATGGATTGAGCGTAAGAGAGGTAGCCGACACGTTAAATTTGAGTGAAAGTGCCGTGAAGGTGCGTCTGCATCGAGCACGCAAAATGTTTCGCGAGTTATATAGGCGAGAGGATCAGCTATGAATCAACATGAAAAAATCGAACCGTTACTGGCAATTTATAATTATCTCGAAATCAATGAATTACAATTCGTAAATCAGCATTTACAAACTTGCAGTGCCTGTACAGAAACCTTGAATACATATCAAAAAATGGATCGAGTACTGAACGATCATGCTGCGGCAATGGAAACAATTGCATCGAATCTACTCCTGCTTCGAGCACCCAACCGCTCGCCCCAAATCCGCTCATTCAAACAGAGGATTCTCTTTGGGCTAAAGAATATTTCTGCCCGGTTTAAGTGGGCACCTACAACGGCTCTTGTGCGCGCTACGATTGTAACGGCTATACTGCTGTTGCTTGTTTTTGTGGCGAATGGTGGTTCATATGTGCCTGATTTCAGTCTTAGCGTTGCGGCTGCTACGCCCACCCTTGAGATCAATCCACAATCGACCAGTACACCCGCTAGCACACCAACTGTTACCAGCACCGCAACACAGACTGCCACACCGGCAATTGCATCCACTCCATTGAGCAACTTACAAAAACGACTTGCAACGCGAAAAGAACCCGGCCGCGCAGCACAATCACCGCTACTGCTGATACGCTTGGCAATTCCTGCCGCCGTCACAGTTAACCCCATCCCCACGCCAGATCCGCACGCTGCATCTGCTTACCAGACGCAGTAGCCGCCATCAATCACCATATCGTGACCCGTCATAAAATCGGATGCGGCAGAGGCTAAGTAGACCACCGCGCCTTGCAGATCCGAGACCTCGGCCATGCGCGCCATCGGCGTGAACCCCATCCACGCTGGCAACATCTCTTGGCCTTCGGGCGTCTCCAGCAGATCCTGTACGAGCTGGGTGCGTGTATAGCCAGGGCTAATGCTGTTGACTCGAATGCCGCGCGCGGCCCACTCTGCGGCAAGGCTGCGCGTCAGGTGCAGCACACCCGCCTTCGATGCATTGTAGGCCGACTGATTTTGCGGCGTGTTGACAATGCTGGCCGACATCGACGCGGTGTTAATGATCTTGCCATAGCCCGTTTCGAGCATGTGCCGCCCCTCGGCCTGAGCGCAATAAAAGACCCCATTCAAATTCACGTTCATCATGCGCTGCCACTGGATGGGCGTCATCTCCTCGGCGGCCAGCCATTCCCCAATGCCCGCATTGTTGACCCCAATTGTCAGGCTGCCCCACTTGTCCACAACCGTGCGCACCATCGCGCTCACATCATCCGGTTGGGTTACATCGGCGACTAAAGCAATGGCGTCAATGCCTTTTTGGGAAAGTTCATGCGCTACGGCTTCTGCGCTTGCCGCAGCCATATCCACAATCGCAACGTTGGCCCCTGCCTCGCCAAGTGCGTGCGCAAACCCGCGGCCAATGCCCTGCCCGCCACCAGTCACCAGCGCGACCCGATCATCGAGCCGGAAGCGTTCGAGGATTGGAGGTGTTGTTGAAATAGAGTCACTCATTTTTGTTCTCCTGCGGTGTCGACATCACCTTTAGTGTTACGGCTTAGACGGCGCGGTTCTTCGTCCCATTCCACACGTTCATAAATTTGTGTGACTGAAAGCACTATATCAACAGACCGTAACGTAATAGTATCGCTCTGTTTTGTTAACTCATTGAGAACCCACTGACCGTCATCGCGTTTATACCACTGTTCCACATGAAATTTATTTTGATGAATCGTTAGATATTCATCCAATGACGCAAGTTCTCGATAAAATTCAAATTTTTCCCCGCGGTCATAATTAGCTGTCGATGGTGACAGAACCTCCACAAGTAAAACAGGATTCGTAATCGCGTGCCGATCATCTTCATCGTACTCAATCTTTCCACAAATAACCATTGCGTCAGGATACGTTCGCAAACCGCTCGGTAACTTCAGTCGCTGATCACTATTGAATGTTTCGCAACCTTTACCCCGAGTCTGGATGCTCAACTGCGTGACAACATCCGTTGAAATTCGGTTATGATTGGGTGAGCCGCCAGCCATCATATAAAGTTGACCAGCAAAATATTCGCTTTTACAATCAGCTTTCTCTTCGCGTGCCAAATAATCAGCTAGCGATATAAAATCAACTCGCTTTGGTACTACCACAATTCTGGACTCCTAAAAAGTACGTAACACAACACAGAATGTTCATCTCTCAAAAGTATACTCAAAAAGTGGATTGTTCGTCTATATCAAGTACGTCCAATATTCTGTGTTATTGAGATTCGCAACCGACCACTCGTAATGGCCGTCTGTACAAGTTGGTGAATAGGTGTTTGCTGCGATAAAGCTATACAACAGCACATATCGATAGAGCCGTTCGCGCACCCCTTCACCAAACTGTTCCACTATGTGGGCAAGCAACCGCTCGTGAACAGTTGCGCCAAGTTCATCATACATGTCGAAGAATACCCACGCCGTTGCGAGATCAAAAACGGGATCGCCATACATGGTGAACAGACCAAAGTCCAAGAGCGCTGTAGCGCTGCCAGCATCATCCACCAGCAAATTGCCCAAACAAAAGTCACCATGGATCAGCCGATGGGGTCCTGCGTATGGGCTGGACAACGCCCGCTTCATCGCTTGAACCTTTTGCCCATACTGAGCCACATCTCGGGCGAAGTAGCCGTCAAGCTCACTCAGTTGGATTTCGAGATAGCGCAAAAGAAAGTGGTGCCAATCTCCATCGGTGCGTAAATTAAGTTGGCTTGGGTCAAAGAGCTTGTATTGGGTTGCATCCGCGGGCATCTCGATCTGCGAAAGCGCATCCACTGCCGCGATATAGGTCGAGAAAAACTCGTCAAGCTGCTTGTTGTCAGTACACTCGGCAATAACCTCAGCAAATGGACGACCCCAAAGTCGATCCTCAATCACAACGAGATATGAGCTATGATGATCGACCTGTTTGATGCGGGGGATGGCATATGGCAGCGAAGATATATCGAGTTGATTATAGAAATTCTGGAGCGTGAGCAATTCATCTTTGGTCGTTGACGGGGTTGATGACGCCGACAAATCATATAATTTTAGAACGGACTCTTCGCCATACGTGTAAACCTTGGCTTCCATCCCATGGCCAAATAACTGAGATGGTAATACCCCGTAATGGGCCAAAATTTCTTGTTTGTCCATAGTTGACATTCGTCACAAAGGTTGACACCAGCATAGGTGCGTACTACTAGAAAAAGAGCATCGGTGTATGCTAGTGGACGGTCGTTTCCTTCTTGGAAGGGTAGACGCTCTGACGCCATGGCTAGCAACATTGCTCTAATCAGATTCTTTTCTATGACATAAGGCGTCTAACTGCTCATTCCATGATCCGCATGAAACAATTTGGTTTTACCGCAATGCCCGCAGCCGCTTCATTACGTCATTGCCGCCAGCGTTTTCGCCCAGACCAAAGTAATCGTAGAGCCGTGTGTACTCGGCGTACATCTGCTCGTAGATAGCGACGTTCTCGGCGATTGGCGTGTAGCTCTTTTCTTGCTGACCACCCATCTTGGCCGCCGCATCGAGGATCGAATCGTAGCCGCCTGCGTTTGCGCCCGCGGCCACTGCTCCGTGCATGGCTGCACCCAGCGCCCCGGCCTGCTGACTGGCAACAATGCGGAACTCGCGGTCGGTCACGTCGGCATAAATCTGCATGAGCAGCGGGTTTTTGTTGGGCAGGCCACCCGCGGCCACAATGCTTTCGACCGGCACGCCATTTTGGGTAAATGCTTCGATGATGCGCCGCGTGCCAAACGCAGTCGCCTCGATCAGCGCACGATAGATCTCAGGGGCGGTCGTTGCCAGCGTCGTGCCGATAATCATGCCGCTCAGTTCCGCATCGACCAGCGTAGATCGGTTGCCGTTCCACCAATCAAGCGCCAGCAGCCCATGCTCGCCAGGGCGCTGTTTGGCCGCCTCCGCAGTCAGATAGGCGTGAATGTCCATGTCGGCCCGTTGCGCCGCCTCGCAATAAATGGGTGGTACGGCGTTCTCCACAAACCAAGCAAAGATATCACCGACGCCGCTTTGCCCCGCCTCATATCCAAACAGATCAGGCACAATACCGTCGGCCACCACGCCACACATGCCGGGTGCAGTGACGCGCTTTTCGCTCAAAAGCATGTGACAATTACTGGTGCCCATGATAATGGTCATGATGCCAGGCTGAGTTGCTTGCGCAGAAGGAACGGTGACGTGTGCATCTACATTTGCCGCAGCCACCGCGACGCCCTCGGCTAGGCCCGTCCATTGAGCGGCCTCTGTTGTGAGTCCGCCCGCCCGATCTCCCAGACGGATGATCGGCGCGTCTAACTTGGTGGCGACAATGTCGGCCAAGTCAGGATGCAGCGCAGTCAAGAACTCAAGGCTTGGGTAGCCCGTATCTTTCTGCCACATGGCCTTGTAGCCCGCAGTGCAGGAGTTGCGCGTCTCGCGCCCCGTTAGCTGCCAGATGACCCAATCCGCCGCTTCGATCAGTCGATCCGCTTTGTGATAGATGTGGGGCGCTTCGTTCAAGATTTGGAGCGCTTTGGGGAAGAACCATTCGGACGAGATCTTGCCGCCGTAGAGTTCGAGCCACGCTTCGCCCATCTCTGCGGCCACTTCGTTGACCCGATCCGCTTCGGGCTGCGCGGCGTGATGTTTCCACAATTTCACCCAAGCGTGCGGATCGGCGCGGTGCTCGGTCAACTGGCAGAGAGGCGTGCCGTCGGCCAAGGTTGGCAATATGGTGCATGCGGTAAAGTCAATGGCAAGGCCGATGATGTCCGCTGGATCGATGCCGCTGCTGGCAAGCACTTGCGGCACTGTCTGCTTGATTACGTCGATGTAGTCGTTGGGATCTTGCAGCGCCCAATCTGGCTCAAGCTGTACGCCACTTTCGGGCAACGTGTTGTCGATCACGCCATTGCTGTACGTGTGCGTTGCGATGGCGAGTTCGTTTCCGTTGGTCACGTCGACGAGCAGCGCGCGTCCCGATTCTGTGCCAAAGTCGATTCCGATGGTGTACTTAGGGTTAGTCATGTGGGTTGTTGGGTGAGAGCCGTCGTGCGTGGTGCGTGAACCGACGGACAAGTTGGTTCTGCTGTTGAATCATTACTTTTCTGGTTTAGATTAAGAACTGTTACATTTCATTATCATCTTGATTGTATTGAGCAGTTTCACCGCTGCGGACCAGCCGCCACGCCTCATCCTTGTCTAGATCTGGATTCTGCAAAGTTTAGAAACGGCCGCTTTGTACGCAGCCTGATTCATAGCACACGCCCGTTAAAATCTTTCTGCGCCCGTCATCTCGCACAACATCTCGATCTCTTCCATATCAATTTCTGCAAACGCACCGCTGATCTTATCTCGTATCTTTTCAGTTACGACAAGCGGCTCTTTACGATAGTAGCTTGGATTTTTTCGTATTGGTTGGGGAGCGTGTGGATCGGTCATGGTGGGGATATTATACCACGAGGTTTCTGCTTTGGCGCTTGGGACAATTCTACTAATTATACTCAACGGCAGCACAAAAGAAAATATTCTACCTCTTTTTACCTGTATGAAGATATTACTTTCTGGCGCCGTTCGGTATAGCAAAAAATGCATTCCATGGAATATCGACCACGCCA
>Ga0209185_1002800_pt1 | contig 11138 bp, 10 predicted proteins | sample SidtaG_2_FD_187425 | JGI IMG/M metagenome (GOLD analysis project Ga0209185, IMG submission 187425) | Marine algal microbial communities from Sidmouth, United Kingdom - Sidmouth_Asex2 metaG (SPAdes) (version 2) | ecosystem: Host-associated > Algae > Red algae > Unclassified | place: Sidmouth... | reverse complement strand
TGTCGATTGCTAAGGTAATATCAAGAAATGGTCAAAAGAATAATACAAGAACCAAAGTCTCTGTCTCGGATGTAAAAACAGAAATGCAGAATAGAAATATGATAAGTAGAATATTTTCAATGTATCGAATTGACCGAAAGTTGATCAAAATAAACAATAGATATCGTGATCTGCTTAACTTTGGTAAAATCGCAGCTTAATTCTTTACCGAACCATTGATTGATTTATGTTACTTATTATCTGGTATTTCATATACAGCAGTTGCTAGTCCCATTCATCTTAATCTGTATGTTATAAACTGATAAAGTAACCCGAGCCTTTTGTTCGTTGTTCTGAATTTAAATCTAGACTACTGCTATGAAGCTTATGCTAATTTAGAGTTAATAATCTATAGAATTAAAGAAAGACTACTTATTAACTTATCAAAATAAAATTTATAAGTTTTTTTTATATGTATGGACTTCCCCACATAATTAGACATTTAGATAAGCCTAGTATCTAATAAGATTTCTTTTTCTCTGAGGGTGTCAACACTTTTTGATTGTATTATGATGCACCTTACTCATGTCCGTACCTTTAGGAAAGAACCTTCTGATTACTCCAATTCGATTTTCAAGAACAGAGATGAGAAAGCTCTTGTGTTCCACTGAAGCATCTATTGAGAAACAAAGATTAAGATTGCTTGATTAACTTTTCTAAGTGTGCACTATAGTAGGGAAGTCCAGTGCGCTATCATTTTAGAACTAAATAATTGATTTGCTCTAGACTTTTTTTCTTGTCTTGATTGCAATGATAATGTGGTGATAATAGGTTTTCCATAATCACCTCGAAAGAGTGAATGGTTCATTGTTTGAGGTAAAGATTTGATTACGTTTACTTCTTCCTACCCATACCACTTCTTCCGTAACGCCTCCAACCTATGATTCTTCAGAGGCTTCACCCCAGGATCAGGCATACGTGGTGCACGGGCATTATACGCATATGCAGATACCGATTTGTAACTATAGTCCTTATGTGACTCAGCCTCATCAAGTAGATGCTGAGCGCTCACTGCAGGCGGCGCATTAGCTCGATTAGCTTTGGAGAAAAGATTATGCATCACCTCAAAAGCCTTACGCATAAAGCGTGGCTTCTTCTTAGGCTGTAATAAGAAGAGCTGACCATCCACATCCAAACTATAACTGAACTTACCGAATACCTTATTGAGCACCTTGATGATGATAGCGGCCACAAAAGACCTGTCACACTGCCTGAATAAGATGCTATCATGCTTAGACAAAGCCTTGATGCCGGACTTATGGCACTTATCCAAGATCTCATCTATGAATACCAGGCTCTCTATCTGCTGCAGCATAACGGCAAAACTTGCATTCCCCTTATCTCGAGCATCCTCTGCAGACAGACCTTGTTGCGCATAAGTTTTAATCATCCCTTTTTTGAAATCATCCATCAGCGCCACTACCGTTGGAAAAGCCTTGGCTATGATACGTTTGGTCTCTGGCCAGTGTCGATGAGCCGAGAAAGAGATCTCAAACATGATGCGCTTGGCGCGATCTCTGCTAATCTCTTTTCCTGTCTGAGCCCAGAATACCGTCTGTATGTGTTCGTACAGCCTGCCCGTTTTTACGAGCCTCCTGAAGAGCTTGTAATCAGCTGATAATGAGGAGCTAAAACCCTCTTTTGCAATGCAATGTTGCCTGAATAGTATAGACAATAATGTTACTTGTTTTCCTTCAATCTTCTCCCCGCTCTTCCTCTTCAGTACTATGTTCTGTTTTGCGGCGATTTCGGAAGAAAATTCTGTCTCAGGAAAATCTGGCTCTCCCCTACCAAATAAGATTTCTCGCTCGACCTGTTCCAATAACATCACGAAAAATCTGAACTGACTATTCTTCAAATCTATCTGGCCCAGTCTCTGTCCATCCATATGAAGCAAACTGACAAAATCACTTTTAAGATTTGTGAGATTACTATCCAGGCGCAGATTTGTCTCATTCCTATCTGCATACACATTCCGATGCTTGATTCTCAGCAACTGATCACAGTAAGCTCTCACTAGATGTCGCCGCTTCCGCTTAATAAAAGCATCCAAGTGATCCACGTAACAGAATTTCCCATCTTTTATAAGAGATCTCGTTTTCAACTCGATCGTCTTTCTCTTGAGATGTCGGACCTGGTACTTTTTCACCTTCCGCTTTCCAGCGACATCTCTTTTGCCTCTACCCTGCTTTGATTTTGAGTTTGATTCTGATTCTGAATTTTCAGATTCCAGATCAGCTCCACTATTGTAGATCTGAGTCTTGAGCATAATCACTTCTTCAGTGATTTCTTCGTCGACTTTCAGCATCGCCCTGATACGTTCTTCAGTCAACGAAGTCTTTACAAAATTGATGAGTTGTCGACTGTTCATCTTAGGGATTCTCAGCTGACGCATGAGTTGCTTTGATTTCATGGTGACCTCATCCCGGCACCGCTGCTTTTTGCTATCCACGTCATAAGTGACCTTGATGACTTCATCATCCATCAGCTCCGGATTCAATCTATATGAAAGACACTGCCCTTTGATGTACTGACCTTCCAGGTCATAGTACCCTACCCTATAGGATTTCGTGGATTGTAATATGCCTGCTTCCAATAGTGGTTTGAAAATGCCGCGATATTTGGATCCCAGTTTCTGTAACAGGTAGACATACGCCATATCCGTATACTCATACGTCTGCGTATTTTCCATTTGTCTCTTCCTCATGAATGCCTGTACAAAGGCTAGGGCCTTGTCACGCGTGATCCGTGAAGGCCAGGGAATAGACATAATCCGTTCGAATAAATTCTGATATAGAACTCCAGTTGCTTTCATCGCAGAGCTGAAGAGCAGCGTTACCTATGATCATAGCATACGCTGTCTAAGATGAGGCTACACAATACAATCACCTTTGACCTTCCAAAAACTTGATTTTGTAAGAACATTAATTGTATATTAGCCCTATCGTAAACACGATATACTTTAACGAGTATCAAGAATAAATGGAAGCAGGTCGTCAAACTTGAGCTTCCTTTTTTCTTTTATAGGCACATCTAATATGTTTCTCTAATCTGCTCTCTTATAGCTTAGTTTCGTTTGTGATACAGCTAAGTATCTGATTATTAAAAGATTAAGTTTCATTTCATTTATATGGTCTGGACATAACTCTCCTATCTCACTTTCAATGTCAATTTTGAAAATGGCAATAGTTCCATCAGGACCCAGAAGTATATCTTCTTGTCTCAGGTCGTGCCGTCAAGTATGTATGTGTAAGTGGGCAGTGCTTAGATCACTGTATTCTGCCCAGTTATGAGGATTGGAAAGGAGAAAAAAGTATAATGATCCTTTGGATAGGACTTACAATAGCGTTATTATTGCAATCAAGATAACTTGATACATCTTACTCAAAAGATATAAAAAAGGAAGTAGTTTGACGGCGGCTTCCTTTTTTTTATGCCTTCTACTCTTGTTTTCCAGCCTCTTCTATAAGCTCTTTTTTAGTTAACAAAGATTCCTTGTGATCCTTTTTGACCAGGGTCTCCACGTATGCTGTAATGGTCAAGTTCAGTTCATCGGCTTTCGCCTTGATCATGTTCTTTACCTCTTTGGGCATTCGCATTTTTAACTGCTCAGTTCGGACTAAAGGTCTCATAGCAGCAAATATAGTTTAATGGGTACACATTAAAACCATTTCTATATATAAAAAATGGGAATATGTTGCTGAGACCACGTTTTCAATTTGTGGTAGCATCACATGTCATAGGGAGAGACTAAGGGAGATAGTACTACGATAATCTAGTCCAATATATGAAGAAATCTTATATATGAATTATCCTATGTGTCCTGGTGTCATCTATGCGTAATAAGCACGATTCCAGATGCCCTATCATTTACATATTTCCAATGTGTTGATATACAGTCATTTAGCTTGGGCATATACATATGCGTTACTTCTATGAAAGTCTTTGCCATTTACCACTTTTTTCATTTCAGCACCTCTATTCTGATGCTAATTTTATAAAGTGGTACCATTTCATCGATAAGAGGAGTGCTACTGCGATAATCTGAAATGAGCACCCTGATTGGGAGATCTAGTGCTCATTTCTTATTTCAAGTCCCCTGCCCCATCTGCAGTTTCAAATCATCTCTTTCCTCCACCGCAAAATTATGTTTTGATGAGCAGCTTATCACGTCTTTTTTTATGCTTTCATGGGATGTACCCTTTTGTATACGAAAACCAGGGTACGGAATGTATAGACCGTACTCCCCCCCTACCCCCCCGAGGCCGAAAATTTTTGCAGTTCGACAGTCGATTAGCCCACAGTGGGTTGGTTATATTGACCATACAATATTTGGTGCTATGATAGAAAGTACCAGATCAGTTCCATTGGTCAGTTTATCTGATCAGCAGGTATTACTCAGTAATGTGAATCGGAATCCAAGACATAAGCTCATGGTATTGCTACTTCTGGATTGTGGCCTAAGAGTGACAGAGATGTGTAGTCTCAAACTGGGAAATTTCGATTTCAGAAACCAAACCCTCAGTGTAAAGTCACTGAAGAAGAAGTCAGAGACACCGATATATAGGACTATTCCATTGACACCTCGAGTGACTGAGGCCTTATCAGAAGTGTACATTAAGCTGAAGGATAAGAGTTCGAGTACTTTCCTATTTCATACCAAGTCAGAGCGAGGTTATATCTCCAGGATAAGAGTCTGGCGTATGATCAAGAAGAATAGTAGCTACACTGTATCGCCGCATTCACTGAGACATACCTTCGCCAGTACCATCGTCAGCAAGGGCGCAGATATCAGGACGGTACAGGACCTACTGGGCCATGCTTCATACAAGACAACAGAGATCTACCTCCATGTAGCCAAACAAGAAAGGATCAATGCCATCAGATCCATAGACCGAAGAACACCACTTAAAAGATGGAAAGACAAGCTATTCCCTAGGAAAAACGTATTTATCATAGATGATTCCAGCAGATTCAATGACGTATATGTAGGTAGAAAAAATGAGCTTAAGCAAATCAATGAGCTCTTTCACAAGAAAGTCAATACCATTCTGATAGGTCCTCAGGGAATAGGAAAGTCCAAAATACTCTCGATGCTAAGCCATGAGAAGATCCTTTTCATGAATGATTTCAAAGGTGTCAAAACGGCAATAGGAGAAATTTTGCTCAAGCTATACGATGGCGATAAGGAGAAAGTAATCCAACTCATTACCCAAGAAGCAGACATCCACAAAGTAGTCACCAAGAAAAGCATACCTAATCTCATCAATCTTATAATCAAGACAACCGAGAGGAATGAGTATACACTGATCATAGACGATCTCAGTAATCTCACCGCCTCCGGCGTCACTGCTCTGGAGCAGCTGAAGAACCACTTTCACATCATGGCTGCAGCGCGGCAGATCAAATATTCCCACGCCTCCTTCTTGTCCAACTTCCAAAAAGTAGAGGTCACTCCCCTATCCAGACTAGAATCCACCCAACTCATCATCAAACTCAGCAAACCCATGAGAGACAGAATCGAGGATCTGGAAGCGTATAAAAATCATATCTGCGACCAGACAGACGGCAATCCACTCTTTATCCGGGAGATGATAGAGCGCTATGGTAAGGAGCCCTTAATCACCTTGGAGCATCTGAGCAGCATTCGCCATACGGCAGCACTCAGGGAAATAGACCTCTCAGCACCAGTGATAATCGGCTTTTCCAGCCTCATGGTACTCCGTTATATAGGCGGCGAACTAGGTGATGACGCAGGCGCTTTCAAACTCTTCGGAGGAAGTTTTATGCTTTTTGCTCTATTTGCTAGAGGCATATTTTCTGCTGGAAAGAGGAAGTTTGTTTAGGAGTCTAGATTGGTGAAAATCTATTATTGTGCTTTCTTGGATGGAAGAAACCTTTAATACAGTTAAGATTACGGATACATAGCTGGATATGATCTTTAGACCGAAATCCAGCATTGGGATAAAGTACTGTTCCTTCAGAGAATAAGCCACGAACAGAGTCGAAATTTTGTAAATCGCTTTTATCTCGGAGTTCATGAAGAGTCTCTATGACAGCACAATCTAGGTTTCTTAGTAGCAAATCTGACCCCATTTTATTCGTAGGTAGAACACTATGCGATACAGAAGCCATTTGTTCCAAGTAAGTATGTGCTTGTTTAACCAGCTTTAGATTTTCGAAATCAAGCAGATTTAAGCAGTGACCTAGATCGATAACTGCTCCTATAACAGCTGGATTCTTGATAGAAGGTTTGGGTTTTTTCTTTAGCTCCTTAGCATAATCTAAGGCTCTTGAGTGGCTGTTTTCCCAGAAATAAACGCCATGTCCCAACCAATCGTAGTCATTGGAACTTGGTTTTAGATTGCCATTACTAGAAATGAGTTTGTCAGCGACAGATTTATCGCAGCCGTGATATGCGAGTATGAGTCCGGTTCTTGCGTGATGCATTAGCCCCCGTAAGCTTTGGTAAGCTTACCAGATTTTGTGATTATACCTACTTTTTGTAGAAACTTGCGAGAAGCTTCCTTATCCCCTTTCAGCTTATCGCCTACCTTTTTGATTGCCTTTAGATTTTCTTCTCTTTCTTTTTCTGTCATTCCTGAAGATTTTGATGTACTAGCAAAACGAATATACAGCTAATTAGTTCCACATTTCATACCAGCTCTCTTAGCTAGCCTTGTAATATCATATTACACATATTACAAAATCCGCTGAAAGCTATTTATACTGCGATAGTTGAGCAATATTCCCTGTAATTGAAGACAGGACTCCATGGCCTTATTGACAGCTCTACCCCACCCTATTCATCATAAAAACCAAAGGAGCATATTACAAGTATTACAAAGTAATATCAGCATACAGGTATTACACTGTAATATCAGCTTACAAACTATTACCAGTATTACAATGTCATATCATCTTACAGGTATGACAATGAAATATGAGCTTACTCGTATTACAGGGAATACACGTATTACAGTGAAATATCACCTTACAACACTTACACTACTTACAATGTAATATGGGCTTACAGGTGTTACTCAGTAATAAGATGTTACCATGAAATATCAGCGTACAAGTATTACCATGAAATAGAGTCTTACAATGCTTACACAGTAATATCAACTTACTCAGCTTACACAGCAATACCATATTACATGACTTACCCAGTAATATTTGTAACACCAACAATATCATATTACGAATATTTATAATATGTTTGTACCTACAGATATGACTGATATGACAAGAATAATCTCATTTGCAAATCACAAAGGTGGGGTAGGGAAGACCACCTCGACACATTCCATCGGAGTAGCCTTGGGCAAAGCCGGACAAAAGGTTCTACTGATAGATCTCGATCCTCAGGCCAATATGACCGACTCCGCCGGCGTGACAGAAGCAGACAACGACATCTATGATGCCTTGACAGGAAAGGTAGAGGACATTCCTATTGTACAACTCTATGAGAATGTATGGCTGACGCCATCATCCATCGACCTGGCTTCTGCAGAAATGGAGCTCAGCGCTGAGATGGGAAGAGAGTATATTCTCAAAGGACTCATAGAGCCCTACGCGGACAATTTTGATTACATCTTGATAGACTGCCCACCCTCACTAGGTTTACTGACAACTAATGCATTGACGGCATCCACAGATGTATTCATCCCATTACAAGCGCAATTCCTAGCCATGAAAGGTTTGGACAAGCTCATCAAAGTCGTAGAAATCATCAAGGCCAGGCTCAACCCAGATTTGAATATCTCAGGTGTCATCATTACACAATACAATAGTCGGACCTCACTGAACAGAGACGTATTCGATTATGTAAAACAGAAATTCCCACAATCAGCCTTCCTGACACCGATCAGAAACAACGTCACACTGGCAGAATCTCCGAGCAGCGGATCAGACATATTCGCCTACGATAAGAATAGCAATGGTGCCAAGGATTACCTGGCACTGACTGAAGAAATATTAGCAAGATTTGAACCCGTAACAGTATAATATCATGGCAAAGAAAAAAGAGTTTTTCAGCAGCTTCGACAAGAACCTCAGCATCGCAGAGGAAGTAGCCACCGTCAATAAGCAAGCACCAGAAATAGTCAAAACAACGACCATAGCCAAAGCAATAGAAGCCAAAGCACCAGCTGCCGCTACACCTGTACCTGCTACCGCAGTTGCAAGCCAGCCAGCACCCAAAGCAGCTGTTCAGCCTAAAGCCCAGACACAGCTCATCAAAAAGAAAACTAAGGAAGTAGCACCCACTCCTGAAATTGTCAAGAACACTAATCCAGCTAGACCTACGACTTTCCGCATAGACGTAGACCTCATGGAAACCATCAAAGCAGTTGCCTACTGGGAAAGAAAGAAGATCCAGGATGTTCTAGATGATGCGCTTAGAACTTATATGAATGAGATCCCTAAGCAAGAATTGACCAAAGCTAGAAAGGCTTATAGTACGGCTAACTAGGGTAGGGGAGTGTTGAAATAGTAGCCACAGATTTAAAAAAGTAATTATATTTACAGCATCAATACCCCCCGGACCTCTCTACGATGTGCATTTTTGGGGGGTTTTCTGTTTCTTATACTCACCTAATGTCGAAAATTCCATACGCGAAAGTCCCTAAGACCTTCAAAGGTCAAGTGGAATTACTGAAAAAAAGGAACTTGACTATTGATGATGAAGTTAGAGCAGAAAAAATCCTTACCTATATAAGTTACAACCGTCTAAGTAATTACTGGTACCCACTGCTTGCTGAGCCAAAAGCAGATGAGATCTTTAAAAAAGGTGCGAAGTTCAATACTGCTTTTCGATTATATCAATTTGATAGTGATTTTAGAACAATTACTTTTCAGGCTATTGAGCAGATAGAGATTGCAGTAAGAACCCAAATAATTTACCATTTCTCTCATAAGTATAATTCAGGATTTTGGTTTGAGAATTCAGACGCTTTTAAAAATTATCCTGGTTATTTAAAACTACTTAATAAGATCGCCTCTGCCTCGGAAGAAACAAAGCAAGATTTCATAATAAGATATAAGGAGCGGTATGTTCAGTACCTTCCTCCCTCATGGAAATCATTTGAACTATTAACTTTCAATTCTCTACGAGGCATACTTAAAAATGCGTCAGATTTTAAAGACCTTATTCCGATAGCTAAGAGCTTTGGATTACATCACAGCGTACTGATATCATGGATAGAATCATTTGTCTATGTACGGAATATTTGTGCTCATCATGGCAGACTTTGGAATCGCAAGCTGACTATCAGCCCTACTTGGATCAAGTCACCGAGAGGACCTTGGATAGATAGATGGGAGAATGAGGAAAAAAATGAAGGTACAAACGACAAACAACTAAAAATGTATGCTGTTATTTGCGCCATTATTTATTGCCTGAAATTTATCAATCCATATAACAAATACACAGATAGTTTCTTAGATCTTTTAAGCCGTTATAAGGATGTGGATTTATTTCACATGGGTTTTCCTCCTGACTGGAAGAAACAACCTCTATGGCAATAGTAATTAACTATTTAGAATAAGTATTAGTATCTTACATTTAGTACCAGATAGTTGGCATATTGACTGTCCATAAGCCGTGATTCTGACCACCTTAAGATGATGGATTTCTTTGGGTACATGTCTGGTTATGCTAACAAATTAGATGTTACACCTCAGCAACTCACCAAGATTGTCGAGGGCAGACAAAATCTAAGCTTGGAAAAGATCAAAGAAATAGAAGGAGCACTGGGAATCAAGTTAGCAAGAATTCAAAAAACATCTTAACCACTCGGATAAGCCCTTTAGAGCAGCTAGTAACTTCATTACAGAAGGGTATAACCTTTGTACCCGGAGCAGGACTTGAACCCGCACAGGATAAATCTAGTAAGCTTCATCCTACAGATTACTAAGTAATATTTGTAATATTAACATACAGACTGCTATGCCATCTTTCATAGCAGTTTAAAGATTACAGAGTACCCACTCTAAAAAACCAACAACATCTAAAATAACACCTAATGGCAATAAAGAAGTCAGAACTATACAGTACCCTCTGGGCAAGCTGCGACGAACTAAGAGGTGGAATGGATGCCAGCCAATACAAGGACTATGTCCTGGTGATGCTCTTCCTAAAATATATCAGTGACAAGTGGGGTGGTCAGAAGTTTACCCCTATCACCATTCCTGAAGGATCCACTTTCCAGGATATGGTGGCACTCAAAGGAAAATCAGACATCGGTGATCTCATCAATAAGAAGATCGTAGAGCCTATCGCGACAGCCAATAAGCTAGCGGATATGCCGGACTTTAATGATGTCAATAAGCTCGGTAGTGGCAAGGAGATGGTCGATAGACTCACTAATCTCATCGCCATCTTCGAGAATAAGAATCTAGACTTCAGTAACAATAGGGCAGAGAATGATGATATCCTAGGTGACGCTTACGAGTACCTGATGAGACACTTTGCAACTGAGAGTGGCAAGAGTAAGGGACAATTCTATACCCCTGCAGAAGTCAGTAGAATAATGGCCAAAATAATAGGGATAGGAAAAAAGAAAACAACGGCAGAGACCACCGTCTATGACCCGACCTGTGGCTCTGGTTCTCTACTACTCAAAGTCAGTGGTGAAGCCAGCAGCAAAGTAACTCTCTACGGTCAGGAGAAAGACTCGGCCACTTCAGGTCTAGCCCGGATGAACATGATCTTGCACAACTACCCGACAGCAGTCATCAAACAAGCCAATACACTGGCCAACCCACTCTTCAAAGAAAATGATAATCTCAAGACCTTCGATTATGTCGTTGCCAATCCACCTTTCAGCGATAAGCGATGGAGCAATGGCTTGACCCTGCCCGATGATAATCCTTACAACCGTTTTGCAGATTACGGTGTACCACCTAATAAAAATGGTGACTACGCCTTCTTACTGCACATAGTAAGATCACTCAAGCGCCATGGCAAGGGCGCCATCATTCTACCACACGGCGTCTTATTCCGTGGCAATGCTGAGGCAGAGATCAGAAAGAATCTCGTCAAGAAAGGATACATCAAAGGCATCATCGGTCTACCCGCCAATCTATTCTACGGT
>Ga0209185_1002795_pt1 | contig 11157 bp, 13 predicted proteins | sample SidtaG_2_FD_187425 | JGI IMG/M metagenome (GOLD analysis project Ga0209185, IMG submission 187425) | Marine algal microbial communities from Sidmouth, United Kingdom - Sidmouth_Asex2 metaG (SPAdes) (version 2) | ecosystem: Host-associated > Algae > Red algae > Unclassified | place: Sidmouth... | reverse complement strand
TGCATACTCAAAACCTTATGGAGGCGATAAGTTATAATCTATATCGAAGTCCTGGGATAATTGCGTCTAATTGTGAAAATTAAGGAATAATGGACTTAAAAAAGAGACTTATAGACCTGAAAAACTTAAAAAAAAGCAAAATAAATGGTATTTGGGAGTAAAAAAATAAAACTAAAAAAGTGAAGTGGAAAATTTAACCCTTTCGCAACGGTCTCAATTTTTCTTTTCGAATGGTAGATAAACCCGATTTATTATACTCTTTTAAAAGTTTTCTATTCTTTTTCAATTGCTTATCAATTGTATAATATAAAACTTCTTCTAATTTACTTTTTTGATACTGATGTGCCGATTTACAATGTGTTGAACAATATTTTTTATCGGCTCTTCCTGTAATTTCTGTGGCACAATAAGGGCATACTTTCATATTCATTAGTTAAATTTTATACGAATACTATTCGACTAATATACTACTATATCTTTTATATAATTCATTTTTGTTTGATGAATCTTTCTAAACACATTACTCTTAAACATTTATTGATTAACAATCAAAAAATGATTGGAATTCAATTTTATTCTGATAAAGTAATTCAGGCATTGATAAAGGAACTTCCTAACCCTAAATGGAGTAAGCAATTTGCTATGGTATATGTTAAAAATACTAAGCAGAATTTAAATCAAATATTAGATAAATTTAGAGGAGTTGTTTGGGTTAATATGAATTCCTTTAGTAGAGATAGTCCTAAGCGTAACAATGAACCTGTAAATGTAAATTCATATCGAAACAGAACTAAAGTTGACAATTACAAATATGTACCTGAAGCTTACCTTTTAAAATTAGAGCTAAAAAGATACGCTATTAATACCTGTAGAACTTATATATCCCAGGTTGAAAAATTCATTAATCACTATTATGATAATAATATTATTGAATTATCGGAACAACATATTCGATCCTATATACAATTACTCATACAGCAAAATAAATCTAATAGCTACATCAATCAAACTATAAATAGTATTAAATTTTACTATGAAGTAGTGCTGGAAATGCCTAATCGGTTTTATAGTATAGAAAGGCCAAGGAAAGAGAAAAAGTTACCCAAGGTTTTTTCAAAACAAGAAATACGGTCTATTATTGATAATACTAACAATATAAAACATCGATGTATTATTAGCTTACTGTATTCGGCAGGTTTAAGAAGAAGTGAATTATTAAACTTAAAACTTACTGATATTGATAGTAAACGAATGTTGATTTTTATTACAAATGCTAAAAACAATAAAGATCGATATTCCCTATTATCAAAAACTGTTTTAGAAGATTTAAAATTATACTATTTAGAATGGAAGCCAAAAGAGTATCTTTTTGAAGGATTATTAAGTCAAAAATACTCCGCAGAAAGTGTTTCTAAAATTGTTAGAAACGCAAGTAATAAAGCCCATATTAGAAGAAAAGTAACACCTCATATGCTAAGACATTCTTTCGCTACTCATTTACTTGAAAATGGAACTGATATTAGATCTATACAAACTCTTTTAGGGCACAGCAGTATAAAAACAACCGAAATATATACTCAAGTTGCTGTAAACAACTTTAAGTTAATTAAAAATCCTTTAGATTTGTAATAAAACACAGTAGATATATGTGTACCAATACATATATCTAATTGTTCTAAGCCATTTTGACGGACAGTATAACTAAAATTGAATATTGAATAACAAAGATTATGGCAAAAAATTATGTCTGTAACGGAGCAAAGATTGAATGCAAACTTTGTACAAAACCAGAAGGCATTCTAAAAGTAACTTCTAACGAAATAAAAGTACAAGATAAAATATTTGCAACCGAAGGTGATAAAGAGAAAACAAACCTCATTTTTGAAGGCAATTGTAAAAAAAGTACTTGGCAAGCTTCACCTTGTGCTTCTGTAATTAAACCCGAAAAATGGCAAGGTGTTGGTGATTTAATTGTACAAGACCATAAGGCACTTTTAGAAGATTCCACTATTATATGTGCTTATGGTGGAGTTCCTATTACAATAACTGACCATTTACAAAAAAACGAACCAAAAGAATTACAACCAGTTGCAGCTCCAGTAATCGGTCCCATTGACGAGCCTACGATTTATAGCTTAGAATGGAAATCTAACAAAGTAGGAAAAAGTAAAGAAAAAACTATTGATGTTGCTGATAAAGTAATTGAAAAAACAATAGTGAATGAAAAAATATGGCTCGAAGCCCAAACTTGGGGAATACTACCTGGCGAATCTTTAACTTTTCAAATTACGGAAGAAAATAATATTGAAAATATTTTGTTTTCTACTTCAAGTACAATTGACTCTAATGGTAAGACTCATATCCAACTAAAAAGTGAGGATGTCGAAGAAAAAAGTTATAAACTCATCGCTAAAGCTATTTATGATAAAAATACAGTAGCAGAAGCAAAATTGCAAGTTCAAACCTCACTTAAAAAATTTATGGTTCATTTTAGACGACCATCAGACTACAATGGAAAATATGGTTTTGATTGGCTTAGGGATGAATATATTTATCCTATCGAAACAGTAACAAATGATAATAATGGAACTGCAATTGGCATACCTACCGCTTTATGTAAAGATGTTGCTGCTCTAAAAACGGAATATAAAACAACTGATGTTGTAAATCCAATTTCTCCTTATGGTAAAGATTATTATCCAGCTTGGTTATCCATTTTTCCATACACTACAACAGCACAATTTGCTCATGGCTCTAGAATGCACAAAAGTGGCGTTACATTAGATATAGAGATAGAAGAGTTAGAAACTTTGGTAAATGATGCTACCGAAATCCTATTTGAAAGCAACAATCCGTTTTTAAAAATAACTCCTTCAAAATTAAACTTAAAAGATTTAATTAGCTCAAAAAAAACTAAAAGTTTAGGAGGCACAACAACTAGAGATTATTATTTAGCAAAAAAGAAAGTGAACATAAAATGTGAAGGAGGCTCTTTAAATTCTCACGAAGAAATAAAAATTTTTGCAAAATTAGGTGTTCAAAAAGAAGAAGTTGGTAAACTTATGGTTTACAAAAACAATGTAATCCCAAAAGCCGAAATTGTAGCTATAAATGTAATAACTAGTAGTAGTTCAGCCAATTTAAGAAACGATTATCAATATCTATTTAAAAATCAATCTTTTAATCAAGCACTTATCAGAGCAGAAGTCAAAGTAGATACCAAATTTGATATTAATAGTTTACCGAGTACGGATACTGATGTTATTAATTTTAAAGCCAACTATGTAAACGCTTCTTCAAATATAGGAACGAGTAATTCGACTCCTTTTAAAAATGATTTAATTGCATTATATGAAAAATTCGGGAAGCACGCACCTAGTAGCGGTTCGGGGATAGATACAAACACAAATACTAGAACTTATTTATTTTATACTACAATAAAGGCTCAAGATAATTTTCCAAGCGGTGGTTGGTCTAGAGTACAAGGCTCTTGTTCTGCTAAATTCAATCCGACTAACATCATATGGGGTAATGCTTACGTAGTTTATAGCACGGCATTAAACACTAAAAGAACTATTCTTCATGAAGGAGCACATTCATTTTCTTTAACGCACACTTTTCAAGAGGGCACTTATACTAGTAAGCATATTTTCTACAAAGGATTTTTAGACAACATTATGGATTATGTCAATCAAGTCGGCATTTCTACAAGAAATCCATATGAAGCAAATGACAACATGAATAATTTTTTCAAATGGCAATGGGATATATTAAGAACTGACAGAAGTTTAATTTTAACTTATTAAATAGATATGAGCATTAAATCATCAATACTAATTATTTTTTTCATAATGGCGTCATGCCAATCGCAAGAAAAGAAGAAAATAACTAAGAAGCAAGAAATACAAAATATTGAACTAATAAGCATAAAATGCTATTTAATCTCTTTAAATGGTGAACAAGAAATTTACACAATACAATCCAATAAGATTTTTACTTTTGGTGACTCAAAAAAAATAAATAATGATGAATATATCAAACTTACCAATTCACCAAATATTATTCATAACAAGGATGCAAAATATGGATGTGGAGTATGCACCGATGCTATAGATTTTAAATTTTTATTTAATTATAAAGATAAACAAACTGTATGGGAAATTGAACCAAATTCTGATTTACCATTTGAAATTTCGGAATATTTCACTTTACTAATTAACAAGTATAAAGAATCGATAGATAGATAATAATGAAGAAAGAAAAAACGGCTTAGAACAATCTGTATAGTTAATGGCTGCAAAGTGCTAAATTTGAAGCCCAATTATTTTTTAATAAAGTTCTGTGATAAACTGAAAATTTCGGTTCTCTAAAACGCCACTAACCATACAGGCAACGTTACCCAACATTTAAGAAAAACATCGAGAATGATACGAAATTATTGGAATGAAGAATGGAAAGAGATTGTATTTGATGACAAGATTTCTAAAAATGAAAAATTTAAAATATCAAATTACGGCAGAATTATAAATTGTAAAACTGACGAGGAGTTTTTGGTTAAAAAATACTTCATAAACGGATATCAGAATTTGCCAGTAAAACAAAAAAAGAACGGAAAACAGACCAGCAGATACGTTCACAAACTTGTTGCGGAACATTTTCTGAAAAAAAATGACGGAATCTTTGTTATTCATCTGAACTATGACAAAACTGACAATCAAATAGAAAATCTAAAATGGGCAACGAAAAGGGAAAAGGAATTACATCAATTCAGCCATCCAGATTGGAACGAAATTGTTAAAAAAAGGAGCAAAAATATTGGTAAACTGAACGCGGGAAAAGTAAAAATTATCAAACGCCAATTAAAAAACAAAAATAACAGGCTGAAAATGATTGCTAAACGTTTTGGAGTTTCTGATATGCAAATACACAGAATAAAAACAGGTGAAAATTGGAGTTCTGTAACTGAATAAAAAACGTTGGGTAACAACGTATATAGCTCATAGCTTGGCAGTTGCTTAAACGAAGTAAAGGCATATTTGTAAAGTCGCCAAATTTTTAAATTTGACGATTTCCAATAAAAAAGATTAATAGTAAAATTTAAAAATCTGGCTTATGCTTAATCCGAAAAAAATCGCTAATTTACACGCTACAAGCCACATACAACAACGTTGTGGTGCATTTAAGAGCAACTTTCTGGAAAACCGAAAATTTCTGTTTTTAATCCCAAATTTTGATTATATTTGTATCTAAATGGATACACTCTAAATGATTATTACCGAAAAGACAACTGAATTTGATAAGTGGATTAGAAAGCTTAAAGACATACGAGCGAAATCTAAAATACTATTCCGAATTCAGAAACTCGAAACCGATGAACATTTTGGAGATTGCAAGCCTGTTGGAGATGGAGTTAGCGAAATGCGAATTAATTACGCAAAAGGCTATCGAGTGTATTTTAAAGAAAAAGATAGCAAAATCGTTATTCTTTTAATTGGCGGAGATAAATCAAGTCAACAAAAGGACATCGATAAAGCGAAAAAAATCTGGAACAGAATAAAAAATGACTGATATGGCAACTACAAAATTTGATATTGCGGACTATTTGGACAGCGAAGAAATGATTGCTGAATATTTAAATACCGTTCTTGAAGAGGGAGAAAGTTCCGATTTGATTGTGGCAATTGGACACATTGCAAAGGCAATCGGAATGACCAAAATTGCGGAAAAAACTGGAATGAGCAGACCGAGTTTATATAAAGCATTATCTGATGGAGCAAAACCACAATTTGGAACAATAATGAAAGTTCTAAAAGCTATTGGTGGACAAATAAATGTGAAACCAATGTCAGCGTAAAAAACGCACCACAACAACGTATATAGCTCATAGCTAATTAGTTGATTAAACGAAGTCAAGGCATTTTTGGAAAGTCGCCAAATTTTTAAATTTGACAATTTTAAATAAAAAAAATAAATAGTAAAATTTAAAAATCTGGCTTGTGCTCAATCCGAAAATAATCGCTAATTTGTACGATACGAGCCATATACAAGACCGTTAGCCACCATATGAAGAAACACTACGAATGAATTGTATAATTTGTGACAAAACCGCTAATGCCAAAGGCTCTCATATTGTTCCAGCAAGTCTGATTAAGAATTGTGTTGGTAAACATTATAAAGAAGAGTCATACGAAATAGACTCTAATAATTCTTCGATAAACATATACTTTGGTAGAGACAATCTGAAAAATACTTCTACAGAAATTAAACAGAATCATTACAAAAGGGATTTTGTTTTATGCCAAAAATGTGAGGATGAATTAGCCAAAGTGGAAAACAAAATTGCTGTTGACTTTCTACAAAAATTTAGGGAAGAAAAATACTCAAATAATTTTGAGGAATTGAATTTAGAAAATGGTTTTGAAATCCTTATTCCAAAAAAAACGGATAACAAAACATTTCTGGCTTACTTCTACTCAATAATATTAAGAGAAAGTAAAATATTAGAAATAGAAGATAATATTCAGATTTTATCAAATGAAGAATCTGAAAATATAAGAAAATTTGTTTTTGGCTATCTGTATAATCAAGATAATGATAGTGCTATTGAGAATTATAAACTGGTGATAATCTTTGACAAATATTGCAACAAAGGGTCATATGTAGCAACATCAAACGAATTTGAAAAACCTTATTTATTTTACTTTTGTGAGGCGATTTTACAACTCTTTACTTCTAATCCAGATGATTTAGGAACTTATCTATTTAAAGAAACCTTTAATGATATAAGCCTTACGAAATCGAAAATATTAGTTGGTCCAAAAGAATTTTACTATACTTTGACAAGAAAAATGGCGGAAAAACTTGCGGATAATTTTATGACGAAAGGAATTTTAAAAATCTGTAAACTAAACGGAAAAAGTTATGAAGAAAACTTGATTGAATATGAAAATTTTATGGAGAATTCAAAAGAGGAAGTAGAAAATAAAATGATTGCTTTAAACAAACTGATAGAAAAATACGGTGGCTAACACCGTGTATAATTAATGGCTGGTTTTAGCCTACTTACGAAAGCCCTCGCGGACTTTCTATCTGTGATTTATTTGCTAACTTTAGTGCTTAAAACACGCCACTAATCATACACAAACACGTTACAAAACATTAGCAGTAAAATAAACGATGGAAAGAAAACCAACTTATACATTAGTCCTAGAAGTAGAGCCTCATTTTGGCGCAAAAATAGCACCTGTTAAACTAAAACTATACGATGATAAAGGTTCAACATATTTTTTATTTTTAGATAAAGAATCTCAAAAACCAATTTCAGGATTAACTTTTCTTGTACAAACTTCAGAAAATAAAAAAATTAAAGGGACGACAAATGAAAAAGGGTATTTTGACATTTCTAATGATGAAAAAGCTCCATTTAAACTTCTAGGGCATTATCACGGAGAAATAACTAATAGTAATGATAAATTATCTTATAATGGAAAAGATATATACAACTTTGAGAAAAAAGAAGAAAAACCTATATCTTATATAAAGTCTTTAAAAAACAAGGACCTTAGTAAAGACCATAAATTATTGGTAGGAGCCTTTAAAATTAAAGTTAAAACTGGAGATACTTTAGACAAGTATTTTAAAGAACATCTAAGTACATTAAATACTGAAAGTAATAAAGGTTCTGTTTTAATGGATTTTAATTTTGGAGAACCTATAAAAGGAAAAGGAGCATATAGAGCATTTGATTTTGGACAAGAAGGAGAAATTCTTATTCCTAAATTTGATGCAGAGATAAGTGACTTAAAAGAAAAAATAACACACGTGTTCTATCTTTCTAAAATTGAAAGAAAACCATTGAGTCAAAGTTTTTTAACAAATACCAACATTATTAAAAGAAATATATGGACAAAGCAAGCATTAAATACGTATGATATTTTCAACCCCGCTTTAATTTATAAAAAAAGAACACCTATCGAATTTGATTGGGATTATCATACAATTGTATTACATCATTCAGGTGATGGTCTTACTCCCAAGATTGAAGCATTAGAAGTCAAACATTCTGTAGGGAATAATTGGGAAGATGTCGGATATCATTTTGTTATAGGGAGAAAGGAATTTAATCAAGATGAAATATATGAGGGACGCCCTCTTATATTTAAAGGTTCTCACGCATCAAAACTTAATTCTAAAAAAATAGGAATTTTATTAGAGGGAGATTTTGACCATCAAATATGGGATTTTGATGATGATGTAGAAAATAAACAAATAGTTTTATTAACAAAACTAATAGAATCATTAGTTACTAAATTTCCTATAACTAAACTTATTGGTCATTCTGATGTTTTAGGAAAAGAAATAGGTGATGGTTGTCCTGGAAAAGAATTATATAAATTCATACCAAGTTTAAGAGCTCAATTTAATTTAACAGAATAGATGAAAAAATTAATAAGTAGTTTACTCATTCTTGTAATTGTATGTATTCTAATAAAATCATTTCTAATAATACTCATTCCTAAAGGGGATTCTTCTGTTTTTTTAGGTATTAAATTTAATCCATTACAAGAAAATATAATTTATCAATATGATGATGAAATTGATGGGGAATATCAAATTATTCAAACTAACGAGATGCAATTAATAGGGGAAAACACATTACAATTCATTTTTAAAACCCCTCTTTTAATTTATCTAAGTTTAATAGTAATATTAATTATGATAAAATTTAGGTATAGTAAAGACCATTAACCCTAAAAATTGGTAAAGCAGAATGTTAATAAAAAACATTTTGTAACAATTTGTATAATGCATATGCACCCTTCGGGATGCAAACGCACCATACAATAACCGTTACCCAACATTTAAGAAAAACATCGAGAATGATACGAAATTATTGGAATGAAGAATGGAAAGAGATTATATTTGATGACAAGATTTCTAAAAATGAAAAATTTAAAATATCAAATTACGGCAGAATTATAAATTGTAAAACTGACGAGGAGTTTTTGGTTAAAAAATACTTCATAAACGGATATCAGAATTTGCCAGTAAAACAAAAAAAGAACGGAAAACAGACCAGCAGATACGTTCACAAACTTGTTGCGGAACATTTTCTGAAAAAAAATGACGGAATCTTTGTTATTCATCTGAACTATGACAAAACTGACAATCAAATAGAAAATCTAAAATGGGCAACGAAAAGGGAAAAGGAATTACATCAATTCAGCCATCCAGATTGGAACGAAATTGTTAAAAAAAGGAGCAAAAATATTGGTAAACTGAACGCGGGAAAAGTAAAAATTATCAAACGCCAATTAAAAAACAAAAATAACAGGCTGAAAATGATTGCTAAACGTTTTGGAGTTTCTGATATGCAAATACACAGAATAAAAACAGGTGAAAATTGGAGTTCTGTAACTGAATAAAAAACGTTGGGTAACAACGTATATAGCTCATAGCTTGGCAGTTGCTTAAACGAAGTAAAGGCATATTTGTAAAGTCGCCAAATTTTTAAATTTGACGATTTCCAATAAAAAAGATTAATAGTAAAATTTAAAAATCTGGCTTGTGCTTAATCCGAAAAAAATCGCTAATTTACACGCTAAGAGCCATATACAAGACCGTTGGCAGTAATTTAAGGCTTGTCTGAATCGTCATCTAATTGATTTAGATTTGACTCCACTTTTTTCTCAAATTCTCTATAAAAAAAAATTGCTTCATTTTTATATTGAAATGTTCGATGATACAACATTAAAGTATTTATAGCGATCGAACCTTGCCTATTATAATCATCATAATTCTTAAAATAGTAAGATAAGAAAAGTAAATATGCGGAATATCTTGAATTATCTTCTTTTATTTCACCGACATCATTTGCTGCAGAAAAAACTAAAGCAAAATCTTCTTCTAAATTGTAATATGCCTCTAAACAAGCTCTGAATATAGCTCTTGTGTGACCTGCACCTATATTTGAGCGTAATTTATACTTATTCTTTTCAGTTCCTTTATTATGTTCATAGAAAGAAATTACACATATATTGTTTTCGTAAATTTCAACTTCTATTATAGTTCTAATTGACTTTCCAAATTTGGGAATAAATCTATAAATCTGACGGAATAAAAAAACTTCTTCACCTTTTGGATACTCATTTTGAATGAATACCAAACCTTTTTTTGCCATACTCTAAAAATTAGAATAATGCCCTAAAGTGTTTTGTGTATTTACAATTGGAATCCTATTGTGAGAATCTAATGTAAAATCAACTGTAGTATCTTTGTTGATAATTACTTCTTTATCACTCGGTTGATTACTTAAAAGCCCTTTTCTACTGTTTTTCCAAGGTAAATCATTATGAGTTAAATCAACTAAATCTGAGCCCGTTAAATGACCATAAGACTTCCATACATCATTTAGATGATTTACAGTTATATTATCCAAGTCCAAACTTACAGCTCTACTATTTGGAATAATAGAACTTCTTTTCATAAACTTAAAATTAGCCCAAACATCATAAACCACAGGACCATATATCCAAGCTTGAATTCTGTCATCAAAAAACCTTTTATCATTTTTAACAAAAAACCAAAGCTGAGAATAATACAGTAACTTCTGTAATTTCAACGGACTAACACCTTTCTTAATAAAGAAAGAGGAAATGTCTAATGCTCTATAGTTTGTTTTCATTTTAGTTTTAAATTAGCAATTTCTTGCTTTTGCAAATGTATAATATTAATTGAAATATATGAAAATTAATCTGAATATCAAAAAACTACTGCCAACACCGTATATAAAAAATAGCTAATTTCGTGCCAAATTTTATTTGTATTACTTGCTTAATAACTCTATTTTAGTCCGAAAAGTATTCGTTTCCTTACATGCTACTTTTCATATACAAAACCGTTAGGCAATATTAACACAATGTACTTTCCTGAAATAGGTTGACTAAAAATTAAACCTTTAATTATAGTCACTTATGAACAATCAAAATGAACACTGGCAGAAAAAAAAGTACCAAAAGGTAACTCTAGAGACCAAATTATTTGTCGTTGACCAAATTCAGAACGGTCAAATCTCTACAAACTTTGCATCAAAAAAATATGATGTCCCTAGAACAACGATTGGTTATTGGGTAAAAAAATATAGTACTTTAGTCCAAC
>Ga0209185_1002790_pt1 | contig 11182 bp, 5 predicted proteins | sample SidtaG_2_FD_187425 | JGI IMG/M metagenome (GOLD analysis project Ga0209185, IMG submission 187425) | Marine algal microbial communities from Sidmouth, United Kingdom - Sidmouth_Asex2 metaG (SPAdes) (version 2) | ecosystem: Host-associated > Algae > Red algae > Unclassified | place: Sidmouth... | reverse complement strand
TTGTATAATTTTGCCGCGAACTGATAATAAAAAGCTTTGAAATCTAAAATAATATCAAAATGAAACTGTATTTTTATCCTTTAATTATGCTAACCTTAATATTGTCCAATGAATGCTTTGGTCAAGAGAAAAGTGAGCCTGTTCAAAAATCCAATAATAACCACTATCTGGACAATGCACTTAAAGATGCACAAACCATAAAGAACAACATTGATAAAGGAGGGGAGGTTTTCCATCTATTTTCTCATGGAAAGTCAGGAAAGCTTTTAATTGAAGGTCAATGGCAAAACACTGAAGAAATAGCAGCTTGGCTCAAGGAAAATTACAACTTGAACAATTATACAGGCATAAATATTTATGGCTGTGAATTCGGAAAAGGGACTGAAGGACAGTTAGCTATACAATATTTGACTAATCAACTTGGTCTTTCTGTTGCTGCCTCTGATGATATAACAGGTATAGATGGAGATTGGGATTTAGAAATAGGAGAACCAAATTGCGTTTTATCTCTATCTAAATACAATTATAATTTGCAAACCTGTACCAATGGAGCTTTTACTTGGGACAATGGATCTGGTGGTGGTCAAGTTTTTCCAACAAACTCACAGTCTGAAAGCTATACTTTAAATGCTGGTGGACCATTAGGAGTTACTTTGGAGATTATTGATCCACACAATTTAAATGCAGATGATGACTATGCTGTGGCAGGTTCACACCCATTTGACCCCACAGGCGGATGTACTTCCTTAGCAGATTGGAATGGTCAGGTGGGACCACTTACAAATCCGTTCCTTGATTGTGAGGAAACTTTCGACAATGTATCAGGGCAAGGAAGTATTTGGGATCCTTGGGATTCAGATTGTGGCCTTGATCCCACACAAACCAATGGTGTATATGGTCTGGATTATTTAACAATATGGATGCGTTCAGTAAATTCCGATCAAGAAGTAGAATACAGATTCACATTTGATAGACCTGTCAATATTGAAGACTTCAGAATTTCTGATATTGATGCAATTGGTTTTTTTGGTGATGATATTTGTGATTTAGAGCGATTAGGAAATTCTTATCAAGATCAAGTTCGATTGGCTGCAACCGATCTTTGTGGAGAGCCTGTTGCACTTGATATTCAGTCCTCTACCTCACAACCATCATCCCAGCAAATTATTGATCCAGTTACCCAAACTTCCTATTCTGAGTACAATATCAATCAAAATAATAACATCAGCCCAGGTAATCAGGATGGTGAAATTATAGTTAATTCTACAAAACCAGTTACTACCTTTTCTATTTTTTATTCTAATGGACCAGATGACAAAGCTTGGGAAGAGGCCAATGCTTCAGATTATCCTTGGTGGTCAAATACCAATGGAGCAACAAGTGGGGTCTCAGATGACCACGCCATTAGAATTGATGGTTTTGATTTTTGTGCCTGTCCAGAGTTAAACATTGCAGTGACGGGTTCTGCTTGTGAAAACGATGCCAGTGCTACTTATAATGTGACAAGTGATTATACTATCTCCAAACTATTTATTGATGGGGTAGAACAAGCTTCTACGAACAGTTTTACAGTTTCTCCACCTGCAAATGCTACTTATGAGGTTATTGTAGAAGCTCCCAATGGATGTAAAGATTCTTACTCCTTTGTAACAGTATTAGATGCTGCCCCTGCCGTATCATCAATACAAGGAACTGATCCAACTTGTGCGGGCAATGACGGTTCAATTGACTTGACAGTAACTAGTGCAACGGCTTATACAGTTGATTGGGATAATATTGCAGGTACAGATAATCCTGAAAATCAAACAGGATTAGCAGCAGGAACCTATAATGTAACCATTACCAATGTAGATGGTTGTAGTGTTACTAGCTCAGTTACTTTAGTAGCTCCTGAGTGTAGTGTTCCTGCTTTGCGTTTAGGCAAAACAGTAGATGCAGCCACCGCAATTTTAGGACAGACTGTAACCTTTACGCTCACAGTTTACAACGATGGAACAGAAGAACTCACAAATGTAGAAGTCACCGATGTTTTACCCACAGGCCTAAGCTATACAGGCGATAACAGTGGAGGCAGTTATGATAGTGGCACTGGTGTTTGGGCAATTCCAAGCATAGCGATAGGCGATTCAGCCGTTATAGAAATAATGACAACAATGGATGTAGAAGGTGTTATCGTCAATGAAGCAGAAATCACCGCATCCGACCAATTGGGTTCCGATCCAGATATAACAGACAATACAGACAAAGCTTGCGTCAGTGTTCCCATAGAAGTCTGTGACAACGAAGCGATTGACATTGATATAATAGCAGCCACAGGCTATACAAGTTACCAATGGTACAAAGATGGTGTATTGATTGCAGGAGCGACTACAGATACATATAAAGCAACAGAAGCAGGTGTTTACACCTATACAGTAGATGGCGCAGGACCCACAGGCGATTGTGAAGGAGAACTGTGTTGTCCCGTCGTGATAGAACAAGTATCTTGCTGTCCAGACATACAATGTTTACCCATTACCGTAACAAAATTAGAAGAATAAATAAGTTGAGTTTCATTTTTTGTAAAGCCGCTATCTTTTTTATAAGATAGTGGCTTTTTTGTTTTTTAGAAAAGAAGGAGAGAACAGTTCGTCTTTCATCGTTACGTTAGGTCCTGCTATCCGCTACTATAGCTTTTAATAAGAACCACAAATCATGTAAGAACCGAACCAAGAACTACAGCACCAAGAACTACGGCACTACCAAAGCTATAACGCTACTATCAGGTCTATTTTGTAAGGACAGAACTTCTATTTACTGGCACAGTTTGAGAAAGCGGTCATTTCGACTCCGCTCAATGAAAACAATGAACAGCATATCACCTTAAACGCAAGGTTCGCAAAGATTGTGCAAAGAGCGCAAGGTGAAATTTCGTTCTAATTCATTGCGAACCTTGCGTGACCTTTGCGCCTTTGCGTTGAAAGGAACATTATAGAGGAAACTCAATAATCGTACGAGTCAACAATGAAAAAAACCACAGAACGACAAAAATGTAGTGATTTCCTTTGATTTGAGGCTTATTTTCCCTTTGATAGCGGTACTTGCATGCAACATAGACCTGATAGAAATGGTATGGCTCACTACAAGTGCTGTGGCTCTTAGTTCTTGGCGCTGTGGTTCTCTCCATACTTGATTGTAATTGTGAGCCATAAGAATGTATAGCAGGGACTGCCGTGACGACGGAGGATTTTACCGTTCTCTCCTTATTTATAGATAATGCAAAAGAAGACCAGGCTTGGGATGAATTTTGCTTTTTTTGCAAAAAAAATGTGTTTTGTCATAGAATTTTCGTAAATTTAAGTAGTTGAAACTAATAAAAACATACAATTAATGCGAATCAAGAGCTAAATTTAAGCTCAGTTAATAAAAGCAGTGCAGCAGCAATACGTCCAAATACATGAACAATGAGTCCTTTGGTAGATCTTACTTTTGCAGCACGTTGAATATCAGTATGCTCAATAAGCCAGTTAAAAAAAGATTCAATAGGTTGTCGAATCTTTGAAACTGCTCTAGAAAAAAAATCATCAGCGGCTTTATGCCTTTGTTTATCTTGTAATGGTTGTCCCTTCTTGTATTTAACAGGAGTTAGCAATTCTCCACCAGATTGGGCATATAAATCTTTTAATTGCTGATCGACAAAGGCCTTATCACCAAATACCGCCCTGTCAGGTATTTGTTGTAGTATCTGTCTTTGTGCTTGTAAATCATGTTCAGAAGCTGGCCCTACTTGTAAATACTCCATTACTGGAAGGCTACCTGACCGAGAAAAACCTACAAAATGCCTTTCTGCGCCGACGCTTCTTTTGGTATAACGCTTCTATCGAGGCTATTTTGGATGGTCTGAACGGTTTTTAAAGAGACAGATTCGCATTTAATTAAACAAAAAAAGGGCGACCTTAGTAGAAAGCCGCCCTTTTCATTTTAAAAATTAAATTTACTCTTTAGTAAATTGTCGTACCAACAGGCCAGAATCAGACTGCATCTGCAAATAATAAGTACCAACTGGGTAATTACTTATTTCCAAAAATTGTTGATTTAAACCATCACTCGCCTCCAAGGTGAAATTCTCAATGAGCCGTCCGCTTACATCAAGAACTTCGAAGTATAAAGAAGATGATTTTTCTAATTCAATAGTAATTTGAATTCGATCACTTGCAGGGTTTGGATAAATAGAAAGACTCTCGCTCTTTGTACGATCCAAACTGATGACTTGAGTGTACTTCCTCTCGCCGTAAATATCCACATCCAGCAATTGATAATATGTAACTCCTGATTGGGCTTTTGGGTGCAAGTAGTCGTATTTCTGTACCGAGTTCGTATTTCCATTCGCTTCTATCTTAGCTAAAAAATCGAAATTCAAGCCATCCCTTGAGAAGTGTAATTCGAAATGATTGTTTTCAAACTCAGAGGCTGTTGACCAATACAAGTAGTTTCCTCTTGCTTCCACTTCCCCATCAAATTGAAGCAATTCAATAGCAGTAGTTGTACAATTGGAAACTGGAGTCTGAAAAACTTCAACACATCCTCCTAAACCCTGAATTGACACAGAAATATCAAAGCCATCCCCGTCAGGGAAAGGACCAATCACGGTAGGCTCTGTAATTCCACTTTCCAGAAGTGTTCCACTTCCATCTGTTATGTCGTAAACACTTCCAGCCGGTCCTCCAGCCGGAGTGAATAGCAGCGAATATTCCGTGTCATCATTATTGCAAAGAATATCAAGCAAAACAACAAAACCCTCACAATTATCAACAGACACAACTGTTTGATAAATTGGTGAAGCTGAATTTGCCGTAACTGGAAATACTTCGCTACCAGACTCTATATAATACTCAAAATCCTCTTGTTGTGCAGGTATTGTAGCTGAATAAACATTTCTTCCTACATTAGATGCAGCAATGCTTACCCAATCACTACTACCAAATTCACGGTATTTTAAATTAGGAGCATCAACACCCATAGCTATAATATTTAGTTCAAGCGCTTCATTTTTTTCAATCTGCGTTCTTACAGGCAGAACTTTAATAAAAGATTCACCTGTGTAGGTCTGTGATGGATTACTACCTCCATTCTCGCCTAACTCACTAGTTTCCTCAGACTCGCCAGTTCCCTCTTCTGTCTCTCCCGTAACGCCCTGCAATTCTCCTTCAAGATTGAAGACTACTTCATCACCTTCAGCGTCCAGTACAATTATAAATAATTCACCATTTAGATCCTCGATCCAAGCTTCGTCGAAATCGTCTCCAAGCTGCGCAATATAGTCCTGCACGTTTTCGGGTAACTCACTAGGATCTACATCTCCTTCTTCCCATGTATCTTCAGTTCCCTCTTCTGTCTCTCCCGTAACGCCCTGCAATTCCCCTTCAAGATTGAAGACTACTTCATCACCTTCAGCGTCCGTTACGATTATAAATAATTCACCATTTAGATCCTCGATCCAAGCTTCGTCGAAATCGTCTCCAAGCTGCGCAATATAGTCCTGTACGTTTTCGGGTAACTCACTAGGATCTACATCTCCTTCTTCCCATGTATCTCCAGTTTCGCCTGTTTCTTCAGTTTCCCCTTCTTGATCCTCTAGTTCGTTTAGTTGAACCAACTGATGCCAGTTCAATACATTGTTATGCATAATTTCACCTACATCGCATACATCAACCATACGTTCGATATCCAAGGTCATAAATTCTTCGAATTTAGAAGCCATTGCCGCACGGTCTTCCTCTTCTTTATAGCCACCAAATTCATCTTTCGCTCTGTACGATTGCCAGGTTTTTAACCAATACTTGAAACGCTCCTGGTTACCAATACCAACTACACTGGACTGAAGTGCTTCAATATCACTTACAAAATCAGTATCGCTTGCTTGATACACATCACCGATAATGGCACTTCCTACGGAATTAAGACCCTCTTCATGGCTGTCCCAATCACAGATAATCGGCACCGCAGGTTCACCCCCTTTATCCATTGTGCCCATGATGTCATTAATACCAGTTGCTACTTCAGCTCCAAACCAACGGGTAGCCCAGTCCATATATACTTCATCAATCCATGCATCCTTATCAGAAGGAAAGGAAATATCCACCGTTGTTCCAGTTGGGCCATAAGCCCAGATTGCCTTTTTTAAGGAGTGTGTATTCATACTTATTGCCCTGGTTCTCCATCCTTTACCTATGAGTCCGCTACAGTCTTTCTCTAAAGCAGCCAGTGCATCATCATAAACACGGTGTACTTCCAATTGCGGTTGAACCAGCCCCCAATCTTCTTCAAGCCATGTTGCAGCCCATTTTACTCTGTCGTCAGAAAGATATTCCATGTTCTGAGCCTCATCCCATAAACAGTAAAACGGATTGTCTTTTGGCATTAAATCATCAAATTCTTCTGGATTATCTCCTGTACCAAGAATCCAACCGGCATGTCCTAATGTGAAAGGAACATTCATTTCATCAGCTGCTTCCATAGCCAATGTAATGTCATCTCTCACAGCTTGTATTTGTGAACTATTGACACCGTAGGCACTCCATATTTCATAAGACCACAACCAGTAATAATCCAAGTGATGGGTTTTCATAATACGGTCGAAAATACCTTTATAAACAGCTTTTACATTTTCGTCAGATCCGGGATTAGTAAGTCTGTCTTGTAATTCAACCGGCATGCCTCTTACCCAGTCCTGTCCAACTTCAGGACCATTTGGTTCAATTCCCATTGGAATTTCGGTACCAATGGCAGTTTTGACACCAATATCTTTGGCAAAACCAAATGCTTTATTGAACATCTCACCTTGCTTGTTGAACACCTCAATACTACTTTCAATGTCAGTGGGCATAGCATCAGTACCGAATATATCAGATCCCCAAAAGTCACTTGGAAAAATATCGGCAGAACCTGCAAAGTAATTACCTGTATTCCATTCTACGGTTCCCCAAATTTCATGAGGACTATGAGAATGCCTGTAATATGCAGGATAAGCCCAGTTTACCGTTCCGTCAGGATTTACATCTTCGGGTAAACCAATCCAAACATTGGGTTCAGGTCCTTGGCGTATTTCGTCTTCCACCTCTTCTTCTAATGAATAGGTTGGATAATTGTGTAAACCAAAGAAGTTCATACCCATTTTGGGAAGCTGGTTCATGGCTACCATATATTCATCAGTACTCCACAAATCTGGTCCCTGGAAGAAATCATGAAAAGGTAATAAACCGGCAATATCAAAACGTCTTGCACCAGCCTCGTCAAAACCTGTAAGTGATAATGGAATTTTTGCATCTGGAATTGCATCACCAGCAAAGTCAAAACCTACTCCCAGATGCTCTGCAAATCTGTAAGCAGCTATTAAGGTAGACTCTGAGTTGCTACCTACAATAACAAGAATTGTTCTTCCATTATCGCTAAATGATTTGATAATAATACCATTAGGTGTAGTAGTTTGGTTAATTTGACTGCGTAGATCCTCCACCATATCATTATCGTCATTTGCAACCAAAATTACATCTCCTGATGATGGTATACTTGTTACCGTCTGGATAGGTAGTACTTGATCTGTGCGCAGGTATATGTAGCGTCTTACCTCTTTAGCAGCAAGTTTTTCGGCGTAAGAACCAGAATCAGGATAAACGATTACTTGAGAAAAACCTAATTGAAAGTATAATATGGTTAATAAGATTAATATTAAATTCTTCATATTTAATGTTTAATGTTTAATGTTTAATGTTTAATGTTTAATGTTTAATGTTTAATGTTTGCCAAATTGTATTTAAATTCAACTTTAAAGAAAGGAATCTAACTGCAAAAATAAAAAATAACAAGCACCGACATGTTATACAAAAACAGATTATCTTACGCACTAATACTGTAAAAAATGAAAAAATCAAAGCTCACTGAACTAATAAATTCGCTCAACAAAGGAGAAATCCGCAACTTAAAGGCGCATATTAGTAGAGCAGCAGAAGATGAAGCTGAACAAATGGTGGGTGCTTCCACTTTGCCCGATGGGTTTTTCCCCTTTTTGTATGTGTCGTCCCATTTTGCCCGATGGATTTTATCCATCTTTTTGGTCTATCGTCCTTTCAGGACTTTTTTTGTTTTTTTTTGTTTGATGGATTATATCCATTTTTTTGGTGTTTCGTCCTTTTAGGACTTTTTGTATTCGGTAAAATGATGTGATTTTTGTGGAATTAATGTTTTTTTAATTTGGAGCGAAGGGTTTGGTGCTTCGTCGTAACGGAAAGTCTCGCTATCCGCTACTATAGCAAGCGAATTTATAAAGGACAGAACTGCACAACTACAAAAACCATTTAAACTACAAAAAGCACTTAAACCAGTTTGCTATAACGCTTCTATCGAGGCTATTTTGGTTGGTTGGAACGTTTTTTTTGCTTTTTGAAGTAGGGGCTTCGTCGTGGTGCTCAGTCCTGCTATTCGTTCATATGGTGGCTTGTCTTGGAGAAACTGTAAGGGATTGCTACATGCCAAGTTAGGGCAAGTACAAGGGATTGCCCCCTACAAGACACTATACCTGCTTTGTATGTATCGTTCCTTTCTGCCCTATAGTATTTTTCCAAAGCCTCACAAACACACTTCAACCTACCAACCCCACCCAAAAAAAACGCAACATTTATACACGATATATAGTAAAATAATAGATAGATATGACAGGTCTTTAGACATGTCAGGTTGTTGCTCTGTCGTTCAAGCAGTGAAAGATAGACCCGATAGTAGTGGTATGGCTTTTAGTTTTTGTGGTTTAAGTCGTTTTTGTGGTTTATGTGGTTGTCATTTTGATTCTGCTCAATGACCTGATCTAAAAGCCATAGGAACGGATAGCGGGACCTTGTGTGACGACGAAGCTGCTGACCTTTCTCTCCTAATTATAAAAAATGAGACCAAAAATAATTACGAATGAACGAACTTTTACGAAAAATACTCCCTTCGTTTCTTCTTATAACCTGTTTTTTCTTTGCTTTTTCCTCTGTTTTGGCGCAATCGCCTTATTATTACTATTTTCGTGGGGAGAAGCAGGGGCTTGACCTCAATACGAGGTATGCTTATGTCAAGTTTGATGGGAGCGTGGAGGCGGTGGAGGATTTGCCTGTGGAATATCGGGATTTGTGTGATTTTGGGGTGTTGTATGAGGAAAAAATGTATGGTAGATTGCATATTGCTGAGGAATTGAGGGGTGATGTGCCACAAGAACGGTTTTCTTTGCTTGTTTTTAAGGAGGTGTATGGGGAGGCGGAGTATTGGGAGCGTTTGGAATGGCTTGGTGAGTTAGAGGGCGTTGTGGCGGTAAGTCCGTATTTTAAAACGGAGGGCTGTGATAGGGTCGGTATGGCGAATACGTTTGTGGTCAAATTGCATAAGGCGGAGGATTTGGCTATTTTGGAAGAAATTTCTACTTTACATAATATTAAGCAAATCGGACAAAATAAGTTTATGCCACTTTGGTATACGTTGGCGGTGACTAAGGAGTCTGCTTTTAATGCGATGGAGGCGGCTAATTATTTCTATGAAACGGGCTTGTTTTGGAAGACGGAACCTGAATTTTTAGGAGTTGGGGAGGTGAGTCGTCATAAGGCTTTGGATGGTTTGGGAAGTTTGGAAGGGGGTTTAGTAGAAAAACCTACTTTACATAATAGTTCGCAAATCGGACAAAATGAGTTGATGCCTTCTTTGGGCGAATTTTTAGAAGAAAACCCTACTTTACATAATAATTCACAAATCGGACAAAATGAGTTGATGCCTTCTTTGGGCGAATTTTTAGAAGAAAATCCTACTTTACATAATAATGTGCAAATCGGACAAAATGAGTTGATGCCTTCTTTGGGCGAATTTTTAGAAGAAAACCCTACTTTACATAATAATGTGCAAATCGGACAAAGTGCCTTGATGCCATTATGGGTTAATAGCAATGATCCTTATTATGATGAATTGTGGGCGCACGAAAATACGGGGCAGTATGTGAAGGATTTTGGAAATGGGGTTGCGGGTATTGATATGAATGTACCTGAAGCTTGGACAACGACTAAGGGAGATGGGGTAAATGTTGGTGTTGTGGATCAAGGGGCTTTGCTTACGCATGAGGATTTGGACGGACAGTTTTTAAATGATGGGTTTGATGCCATTGGGGGAAGTTCTCCGCAGGTATTGTATGCGTATCATGGGATGACAGTGACTGGAATTGTGGCAGCAACGGCAGATAATGGAAAAGGGGTTGCGGGAGTTGCGCCTATGAGTAAAATTATTCCGGTGAGTCATTCGCTTTGGTTGTCTGATCCTGTACAGTCTTATGCGGATGCGGTTAATTGGGCTTGGCAAAATGGGGCGGATGTGATGAGCAATTCTTGGAATCACAACGATTTGACTTCTTCTATGATAGAGGAGGCGTTAAATGATGCTATACAGTATGGGCGAAATGGTTTGGGAACGGTTGTGGTACAATCAGCAGGAAATAATAATGGTGTGGCGACTTTTCCTTCTAATTCTGTGGCGGATTTATTAGTGGTTGGTGCAATGAATCCTGATGGGACTCGGTGGTCAAATAGCAATTATGGAACGCATGTAGATGTTTTTGCGCCTGGTGTTGGGGTGAGAACGACGAGTTATACGGGAGATCAGGATTATGAGTATTTTGGGGCAACGTCTTGTGCAACGCCTCATGTCAGTGGGGTAGCGGCTTTAATTCTGTCGGCAAATCCTTGTTTGTCTGGTCAGGAGGTGAGGGATGTCATTGAAGCGACGGCGCAAAAAGTGGGCGGTTATAGTTATACAACAGTGGCAGGTCGAGAAAATGGTACTTGGAGCAATCAATTGGCATATGGTTTGGCGGATGCAGAAGCGGCGGTACAATTGGCGGTGTCTTTGCAAAATGGGGATAGTGATGGCGATGGTGTTTGTAATATGGAGGATATTTGTGAGGGTTTTGATGATACTGTAGATAGTGATGTAGACAATATTCCAGATGGTTGTGATATTTGCCCAAATTCGACATTTAATGTAGATGCAGATAATGATGGTGTTTGTGATGATATAGATATTTGTTTGGGCTTTGATGATAACTTAGATAGTGATGTAGATGGCGTTCCAGATGGTTGTGATATTTGTGGAGGGTCTGATGATAATTTGGACAGTGATGTAGATGGTGTTC
>Ga0209185_1002783_pt1 | contig 11201 bp, 7 predicted proteins | sample SidtaG_2_FD_187425 | JGI IMG/M metagenome (GOLD analysis project Ga0209185, IMG submission 187425) | Marine algal microbial communities from Sidmouth, United Kingdom - Sidmouth_Asex2 metaG (SPAdes) (version 2) | ecosystem: Host-associated > Algae > Red algae > Unclassified | place: Sidmouth... | reverse complement strand
TACGGATGATGAGGAGGATGAGCGCAAATAACCATTGGGGCCAGGAATAAAAACATTCCATAAATAGGCCGGATATATGAGAGCAATGATTTTTCTCTCACACTATGATCAAATATCTTGCAAACGGGGTGGGTTCATATATGTAGGATATTAGGGTAACGCAGGAGCAGTTACCGAGAATAACCATGACATAAACTTAATGCCTTACCTAAATTATTTTTAGTTCCCACTGAAACCTGCATTTTGAATGGTAACGGGTATAACTAAAATACGATTAAAAATATTAAAAAGAATACTTAAGGCTTGCACCCCATGTTCTTGGGTTGTTCCAGTTGGCTTGTACTGAATTAATAGGTTGGCCATCTCGGATTTGAGAATGTACTACCGCGCGCGTTAGTATCGCTTCATCAGTTAAGTTTTTAATAAAGAAATCAACTTGTACATCTTCATTAATAATCCAAGACATTCTGGCATCAACAATAGCGTGTGCGTCTACTTTAGTTTCTGGTGAGTTAACATCAAATGCATAATAATCGTCAGAATAGCTTATTTGTAAATGAGGTATTAGTGCGCCATCGTTACCCAAAGTAAATTCATAATTAATACCTAAACCAAGCGTGTATTCAGGTGCCATTGCAGGCGACCACCCAGCAAAACTAAATTTACTATTGTTGTCGTTTACATCTTGACGACCTTCAAAATTACCTAAACCTAGTAACGGGCGTAATTGGGTGTTGCCAACAGCATAATCATCAGAAAACTGTGCATCTAACCATGTAAAAGTACCATTTATAGATAATTCATCTGTTGGATACCATTGTGCGTCAACTTCAATACCGGCAGTTTCGATACTTCCACCGTTTTCGTAGTATTCAAAACTTTGGGTTGTACCTGCATTTACACAATCTAATACTGTGTCTGTACTGCTACTATCGCTACATGCTACGGCAAAAAGCTGGGCTTTTACGTCGTCGTATTCGTTAATAAAAGCTGAAACATTTAAACGCATTTCCCCATCAAGTAAGGTGCTTTTCATACCTAGTTCATATGAGGTTACTTCTTCGTTGTTATATAGTGGATCTGCGCCACGAGCAACAACACGCCCGTCGTTCGCACCACCGGTTCTAACACCTGTTGCTGCTGATGCATATATCATTAAATCGTCACTTTGGTCGAACTCAACCGCAGCTTTCCATAATACTGCTGAGTCATCCCAGTCAGGAATATTATCACCTGTAAAGCTTTTTTCGTCTTTGTTATAACGTAAGCCTCCAACTAAACGTAAGTTTTCAGAGACTTCGTAGCGTAGCTGACCAAAAACAGCAATTGAATCTGAGGTGTGTGGGTCGTGATCTGGATTACCCCAGCTAGGAACTACAATCGAGTCTGGAGTACCATTTCCGGTAGTATCAGTGCTTGATAACCATTCCCAATCGGCTTCTTGGTCAAAATAGTACAAGCCAGCAATCCATTGAAGTGGGCCTTCATGATTAGATGATATTTGTAATTCCGTTGAAATAGTTTTTTGATCATCTTGACGACCAAAACCACCTACAAAATCTAAGCCACCATCGCTGTAATCACTGTCGTAATATTGCTTGCCACTTAATTCTGAGTAATTAGACGTCCATTTTATGTCAGCCGCGTCGGTGTACCATTCTAGTGTTGCGGTAGCTGAGAAAGACTCTTGCTTATCAAGTGACATAGCGTTTCGATATACATCATAAGGACCAATATCATCACGTTCTACATCATCACGTTGATAAATATGACCTTTAGTAACTTTGGCATTTGGATTATAAATGCCTGATCCTGGAATTGTTTCAGTTAACGAATAACCCGCAATTTGTTGATAACCCCAAATAGCTTCAGAATTAGCATCTTTTTTTGCGTAGTCTACACGCAAGGTCGCATTAAAATCTTTACTTGGTTCGTAACGAGTAACTGAGCGCGCATAAAATGAATTTTTTTCACGAAGGTCGTCTGAGGGGCCCATTAAGAAATGGTTATTTATGTAACCGTCGTGTCGGTCTGATGCAACTACAACGCGTGTTGCTAAATTTTCAGTTATTGGAAGGTTAAGTACACCCTCATAAGCACTGCGATTATAAGCACCTGTGGTAATTTTAACATTGCCTTCAATTTCATCCATATTAGGACGATTAGTAATAACATTGATACTACCAGCAAAAGTATTACGCCCGTATAACGTACCTTGTGGGCCACGTAATACTTCAATACGTTCAATATCTACGAATGCGCCCATACCTGCAGTTGTGGTTGGTACATAAATTCCGTCTTGAAAAATACCGACTATTTGTTCAGCAATACCCGTACCCGCCACACCTACTTCATTTGTACGAGCACCACGCATTGCTGGTCTAACTTCACCACCTGAGCTACCTACTTTTAAACCAGGAACCACTTGTTGTAAACCCGTGATATCAATAATACCAGCGCGTTCAACATCGGCAGCACCAAGTGCAGTAATTGAAGAGGACACTTCTTGTAAGTCTTGAGCTTGCCTATTGGCGGTAACAACAATTTTTTCTATTTTATGAGATTCTTTTTCTACACTAGCTTCTTCCGCTAGTACTGTTTGGCTCAGAAAAACATTCGCTAATGCTAACGATAATGTTGTTTTTAAAAATTTTTTTCGGCTAACTGACTTCATGTGATATTCCTCATCTTCTACTTAAATTTAAGTACACAGTTCATGTTAAATGGTCGAGCATTTATGGTAAATAAACGATCTATAATATGGCTTTTTCTTATGTATGCTTATTGCCCTTGAACACATTTGTACTTCGGAATCATTTTAATGTCAACCCTATTACAGCAAAGTAGGCACGTGAAGTTAAATTTATGATCTAAAAACCATTAAAAATAAAAATTAAAAACATTTTATATCAAACAGTTAAAATAAAAATTTATTTATCATTAACTTTTATTAAAAAAATGACTTCGACGTCAGTATAGGTAGGTTTATGTTTTTACATCTGACTCGAATATTATTTATCAATAAGTTTAAAACTTATACATTTAAAAAGTCATAGTGTAATTTTATTCAATTAAACCGTTTGAGGTGCAATAAATTTATAGAATGAGTTTTAAAGGCTGGTAAATCAGCACAATAAATGAATAATTTGCATTTTATTGTAAAGTTTTCAATTTTTTATGAGATATTTATTTTTTAAAAAATGATTTTTAACGGTGATGATTTAACCACTGTATTTGTAACGGGTATACCCTTGGTGTTTGTTTATTTTTCACGGGCTTAAAGTTAACTTGGTGTTAATTTTGCTTATTCTACTTTATCTGCTCAACTTAACTCTACAGTACTTAAATTAATATGGATTATGAGTTAATGACTAATTTTCAATATAAAATCTATATAACTAATTTATAAGGATAAATATCATGTTTTTTGAATCATGGCAGGAGTTAATTCGCATTGTTGTTACCAGCTTAATTATTTACCCTTTACTTGTTGTAGCAACCAATTTATTAGGTAAACGTTCTATCGCTAAAATGAACAATTTTGATTGGATTGTTACCGTTGCAATTGGCGCAATTTTAGGATCTTCAATACTATCAAAAAGTGTCATGATCACTGAATCTATTCTCGCCATTACCACATTACTTTTATTACAATATTTTTTAACGTTTTTAACTGCTCGTTTTTCAATTGTAGAGTCTCTTACCAAAAAACCACCCACTCTCCTTTTTTATAATGGGGAGTACCTAGACAAACCATTAAAAAACCAACGAATTTCTCGAGATGAAATTGATGCGGCTGTTCGAAAAGCTGGTATTAATGATTTAAAGCAAGTTTCAGCAGTTATTTTTGAATCGAGCGGTGAATTGAGCGTAATTGAATCTTCATCAGCAACAGGATCTCTTGTTAACGACGTAGACACTCCTGTTAATTAATTTAGTTTACTCTTGATAATTTTATCTAGTAAACGACTTCCTTTTTGCTATATCAAATAGCATTTATTTAAAAAATTATAAAAATAACTTTAAGGATCTTTATGCAGCACATAGCAATAGTAGGTGGTGGACCAAGAGGTTTGGCCGCTTTAGAGGCTTTAATACTCACATTATCAAAAACTAAAAATAATTTTAACGGCAAAATTACAATTTTTGAGCAATCAAAATTTTTAGGTGCCGGTGAAGTTTACTCTCCAGATCAAGCAGATACCAATTGGTTAAATATCTCACAGCGTGGCTTGACCCTTTCTGCTCGACCAGAAATAACTTTAAATGGTATTTATATTGCTGAGTTCCCTTCTTACCAGACATGGGTAAATACACCAAATAATTCGACGATTAACGATCCCGATATATTTCCACCACGATCAACATTAGGACGATACCTAGTTGAGCGATTTGAATGCATTGCAAGACCATTACGCAAAGTTAATCTGGTAGATATTATTAAAGCAAAAATAATAAGCACACAGTGGAATGGTAAAAATTTTGATATTACTTCTGAATGCAATCGTAGTTGGTGCGCCAGTGAAGTAGCGTTAACTATTGGTCATCAACCAACCAAAGTTTCAAAACAATGGTTAGAATGGAAAGCAGTAGCAGATAATAGTAAATATATTGAAATGATTGATTATCCTTACCCGGTATCGGCTTTAAACAAAAACAAAACAAGGGATCGTGACAACGGGGTTGCAATAAGAGGTTTTGGTTTGGCTATGGTAGACGCTATGCGAGCCTTAACAAGTGGTAGGGGTGGCCGATTTATATCATCAACTGACAAACCTATGAACATGGTTTATTCAAAAAACGGTCAAGAGCCCAAGTCTATCGTGCCGTTTTCATTAGATGGTTTACCAATGGCACCTAAACCTTTTAATGAGAAAGTAGATCAACAGTTTTTCCCAACTGAACAAGAATTACACAATTTAGAAGATACTTTGTCAAAAGCAGCTCAAAAAGGCAGTGAAACAAGTAAAGACTTTGTTTTAACAGCAATAGCAAAAATTGCTACACGGGTATTTAATGATTTACCTGATAACGCCAAAGTAACAAACAAACCTGATAATAATTTAACAAGTGACGAATTACACACATGTATATATCAATGGTTAAACGATAATACTTTTGAATGTAATCTTATAATGTCGTGCAAACTTGATACATATATCCTAATGGAAAGTTTTGTAAAAATGGCATTTAGTGAAGCTCCAATAAGTTTGGATTATTGTATTGGTCATGTTTGGCGACACTGTCAACCTACATTTTATAAAGCGTTATCGTATTCAAATTTAGATGATGATGTAATGGCTGAAATCATTGAAAAGGATGAGCAGTTAAAACGATATTCTTATGGTCCTCCGGTACAAAGTATTCAACAAATTTTAGCACTGGTTGACGCCGATATCGTTAATTTGAATTTTAATAATGATCCAGATATTAAAATTACTCCTAAAGGTTGGACGTTAACTAAAGGTTCTCAATCCATTACTTTAGCTAAAATGGTAAACTCTGTACTCGACTCTCCTGCGGTTGCAAAAGTAAATTCACCTATTATTGAGCACTTAAAATCTCAAAATCTAGTGAAGTTAGTAAGTTCTGATTTAGGTGTTGCGACTAAAAAAAATGGCTGCATAGAACCTATAAACGATCACGAAAACATACCTCTTGCTATTATGGGCCGTTTGGCAAAAGGAACCTTACTGGGCGTTGACGCCATATTGGAATGTTTTAATGAGCGGGCAAAGTTTTGGGCTGAAGATGTTATTAAAAGAATACCTAAATTACCTTAGACTAAGTTACCTTAGACTAATTTACCTTAAACTAAGTTACTTGAGTCTGAGGTATCTGTACCTAAGTTAACTCTGTATTTACACTACCTAAGCCTAAATACATAATAAAATAATCATTAAGTATTATCATTTAATTATTTGTAATACCCGTTACCATTCAAAATACAGGTTTCAGTGGGAACTAAAAACAATTTAGACCCATCGAAGAAGCGCTTGAGCGTTTATTCCTCTAAAAGATGACTTCATCGTTAATACTTTTTATAAGGGAACAACCATTACAATAAAGTATTGCCTTGAATTGCTTACTATAAATATTGCCGCTCAGCGCTCTGAAACGAGCATTCTGATTGGTAACGGGTATATAACTCATCCTGTCTTTAATCTTCTTTATTACTAAAAATATTATAGTAATAGGTAGCCGACCAAGTAAGCATCATAAATCCCGTTAAGGCGATAAAGTCTATTAAAATTGCCAGTTCTTTAACAGGCGAAGTTGAAATAGCACCTAGTGTAGTGTAACTAGTAGAAGATAAATGTAAATAATCTACCCACTGACCATCAAAGGGTTTGGTAAATCCCTGAATTCCAAAATACTCATAAGCAACCATTATATATGCTGAATACCACACTATCTCTATAATATGTATTGTAAATATCATCCCTACTACACTAAAGCTTTTTAAAAAATGATGATCACATTTATCTGCAAAATCTGAAATATAGAGCAGGGAATAATAATGAAATACGATTATTGCAGCCGTCATAATAATACTTAATACGAAAACTAATAACATAAGTTATCCTTTAAAATAAGGGTTGATTGAAATAGCGGTTAAAAAATTTAGTTAATTTAAAACTTTATGTTTATCATTTTCTGGTTATAAAAAAAGCGTCATGATTTAACTGATCATAACGCTTGTTTTCATTGGTATTTAAATATACTGAAATTAATATATGTTCAAATTTTTATTAAATAAGTATTAAATACACGTATTTATAAAAAGTTAAGTGCCAACATACCACCGGCACCAGCTGCAACAGCAGATGCTACTGATGAAATAAATAACCACCATGCAGCCGACATTGCTGATTTTCTAGCGGCTTCAGCTTGTTTAAGACCTTCTTCTTTAGCTAACTCCACTTTATGGCTAATTTCTGCTTCAATTTGATCAGCTTTTTGAATAACGCTTTGCTTGCCTTGTTCCAAATCGTCCGCTATTTTTTCTGCTTGTCGTTCAGAAACCCAAGGATTGTTACTTAGTAAGGCAACAAACGATTCACGATCCATACGATTCAATCTATTGCGTAATACTTGAGGTGTGGCCTTAGGATCATCAAAGATTCTTTTTGCATCAGACTTAATTTGACCGTAAGAAAGCTCAGGCTGATTCATGCTATTAAACCAGTTTTGCACTGCATTACCTGCGTTAGATTTCCTTTTTTCCATTTCTGCTTCAGATACTGAGTTAGAACTTTGGTTTGAACTCGAAGATCCCACTTTGTTACGAATAGTATTAATTACCGATTCAGCAATTGATAAATATTTATCCGCTTTTTCTTCATTCATTCCATCAATTTGGCTTATGAATGATTTTAATGAATCTTTGTCAAGTTTACTGAGCCTTGCTTTAATTACTTCTGGAGCTGCTTTAGGATCATCAAGCATTTTATTGAGGTCGTCTTTTAATTGATCTGGCTGTAAGTCCTCAGAACCAGAATCTTTAAGATAAGCTTCAATTTTTTCACGGTACTCCGCACCTTGTGTTTCATCTCCAGGTGATAATTTATCAAACCCTGCAACGACTTTATCAATTTTATCTCCGTCGGTTTTGGCTGACGCTTTGATTTCGTCAATCATTGAGGAAAATTTCTTTTTATCATCCTCAGAAAACGTTGGTTGGTTATCACTAATTTCTAAAATTAATTTTTTAGTCGCGTCAGGATCATTGGGTGTATATTGTTCTTTTACTTCAATCTCATGTAGTAAGTCAGCAAGTTGTTTTTTAATTTTTTTAAAGTTTATTTCCTGTGGCGCTAATTTTTCTACATAGGTATCAAGTTTTTTCTCTACGTCACTTAAGTCAAATTCCTTTCTTACTTCGTCGTGAATACCACTCACCGTTTCTCTAGCAATGTCTTTCATTTGTGAAGCTTTACTTTGACTTAAAACCCCTGAAACAGCGCTACTTCCCAAACCTAAACCAGTTTTAACAACGTTAATCAAGCCACCTGCCATTGAGCTTACTAATTTAGCATCTAAATAAATACTTATAAGAATAAAACCAGCCCATATAACAATACCAAGAGTAAAACCTACAATGTCAGCAGGTAATAGACTTAACTTAACTGCAATCATACTGGCAAAAAATAAAGATAAACTCATGGTAATCGTCATGAATATACCCAAGCCAGTAAATACTTTAACGCCAAGATTTCCGTTATTATTATCTGAATTATTATCATTAGAGCTACTGCTAGATTTTTCTGTAATATCACCAATCGCTGAAATACCTAATGCAACTGACAAGTTGGTAAGCAAAAACTGGAAAGCGAATGCGAGTAATACACCGGCAAAAATACAAACAAAAAAGTTACCTACTGTTCCTGTATTTAACCAAATATCAGTTACTTGAGCACTAGCTGGGGCAGCAAAGGCACCTATCGCTCCAAGTGTTATTATTTTTTTAAGAATTGCCATGATCGTTCCTCATTTTAGTTTCATGTTAATGAAAAATATCCGTGATGTGATATTTTCATCAAAGGCGCTTAATGTGTTAATGAATTATGGGTGTTGATTTTAAGAGCAGCTGATGCAATTAAATTTACAACTGAACTGATATTCATTGGTGTAAACTTAATTCAACTAAGTTGTTAAAAGCCAAATTTATGCCATTTTTTTTGAGAGGAGTTATTTAAATGATGAAAATTAATGGATAAAAGGAAAAACGCGATTTTAACAAGTCAATTTCAGTGGGAGGAATAATATTTATAATATCCTATTGAAAGCGTAATTCACTTAGGCTTTAACAATATATTATCGTTAATTACTTGTTTGGAGACAACACTAAAACACCACTTAACCCATTGAAAAATAACATTTAAAAAATATTATTAAATATTTAAATTATACGTAAATGCATTAAACGCAAGCTATTGATAATCATCAATAATATTTGAAAGCTTTATATTAATAAACTCAATAAAATTTTTGGTCACTTGTTCATAAAGTTTAAATATTAAGGCGAACAGATACTTTAACTTCTTATTTACAGTACAATTACTTAAATCTAATGTACACCTACTAACTAAAATTTACACAATGCGTGTAAAAAGTTCATATATTGTTAAGTGTTAATACTTCAAAGTTGAAACAGCTTATATACCCTTTACCAATCAAAATGCATATTTCAGTGCACTTGAGCGATATCAATTCAAGGCAATGATTTATTGCAATGGTTATTCCCTTGTACAAAATATTTTCAAAACACCTAAATTGCCACTATAATAGCAAAATATTGATTAAAACCTTATTAATTGCTATTATTGTAGCAATAACTATATAGAGATATCGTTATGTTATCATTACTTTCTCCTTTTGATCTTCAACAGGATCTCTGTCATTTTGTGAAAGCGACTCGTCAAGCTAAAGGGTATAGCGTAGAAGCTTTTTCAGAAAAAACAGGTGTCCCAAATAGCACCATCCGAAAATTTGAAAAAACAGGTGAAGTATCTTTACGTCAATTTCTAATGATGTACGCTGCATTAGGTAAATTGTCAGACTTACAACAACTGACTAAAAAAATCGATTTGCCTAGTAGTATTGACGAAGTAATAAAAAATGCTTAACCACAAACTTACCGTTAAGCGGAAAATTTCTAATGGAAGTAATGTAACAGTTGGTGAATTAGCGGAAAATAATTCCGGGATTTATTTTCAGTATAATGAAAGCTATTTAGCTACACATGCCAATATATCGCCTTTTGCTCTAGAGGAGTCTTTAAAACTTCAGTTAGGTCCATTATCACCTCACCAAAAATTACATGGTGTATTTGCTGATAGTTTGCCAGATGGATGGGGGCTTTATCTTATGGATAGGATTTTGAGAAGTAGAGGATATGATCCTAAAAAAGTTTCTCCACTAGAAAAACTAGCGTTTATTGGTGACAATTGCCTTGGAGCGCTTTACTACGAACCGAGTAATTCACTAGAAAATAATAACAGCCAATATAATATTTCTGTTCAAGAGCTTGGCAAACAGGCAATAAAAGAATTTGAAGGCTGTGAAAGCGCGTTAATCGAACACCTAATGAATACAGCAGGTTCTGGCGGCGCTAGACCTAAAATAAACGCCACTCTTTTAGCTGACGGTACTTACACGACTAAACAACACGCCAATGGCACACATTGCCTAATTAAACTAACTTCAGATAATTTTTATTTAAAGCATGAAGAAAGCCTTGTAGAGTTTTGTTGTATGACTCTTGCAAACCTCTGTGGCATTGAAACCGCAGAGTTCGAGTTACTCGATGGGAATGATAATAGGCAATGGCTACGCCAAAGCAGATTTGATTGCGTTGGTGATAAAGGCAGGCTTCATATGATTTCAGCTAGCGGACTGCTTGATGCTTCATTTCGAGAACCAGCGCTTGATTATGTAGATTTGATCAAAGCTACACGAGCTATGTGTGGCGCACAAGATGCTAAAAAACTCATGCTTCGCGCGATTTTTAATTACCTTATTTGTAACCAAGACGATCATGCAAAGAACTTTGCCTTTTTATCTGACGATAAGAGTAATTGGCGCTTATCACCGTTCTACGATGTGCTTTATTCACCAACGTCCTTTGGCGAGCATATGACTGCATTTAATGGCGATGGCGTAGCCCCACAAAAATCGTCTTTAGCATTAATGGCTAAACATGCAGGTATTAACCCTAAAGAAGTCTTAAAAATGATTGAAGATATTATGGATCATTTAACAAACGCAAAAGACTTATTTCAAAGTGTTGATATTTCTAAACCTACTATTAATACAATTATCACCACTTTTGATCAAAAATGGTCGCAACTTAAAAAGCGGATGTAGACTTGTAATTGATCAAATAATTTTTAGCTAACGTTAAAGCATGTCTACACTCTTTTTATGTATTTATTATTTAATAATTTATAAGCAATATCTAATGTATATACCCGTTATCAATCAAGATGCTGGTTTCAATGGGGACTAAAAAAATTTAGGCAAAGATTTCATGTTCCAGACGAAATCTAAGGTCTACATATATGAACCCACTCCGTTTGCAAGATATTTGATCATAGTGTGAGAGAAAAATCATTGCTCTCATATATCCGGCCTATTTATGGAATGTTTTTATTCCTGGCCCCAATGGTTATTTGCGCTCATCCTCCTCATCATCCGTA
>Ga0209185_1002776_pt1 | contig 11244 bp, 12 predicted proteins | sample SidtaG_2_FD_187425 | JGI IMG/M metagenome (GOLD analysis project Ga0209185, IMG submission 187425) | Marine algal microbial communities from Sidmouth, United Kingdom - Sidmouth_Asex2 metaG (SPAdes) (version 2) | ecosystem: Host-associated > Algae > Red algae > Unclassified | place: Sidmouth... | reverse complement strand
ACACTAATCTCCTAAAATTAAACGATTCTACAATGATTCTGTCAAAACAAAGTTATACTATCGCCTGACTTCTTTAAAATTGTATAAATGAAAACCACTATCTCTTTACTTTTCTTTTTGTGTACGACTTTGTTTGTTTTTGGACAAAATAGCCTTGAAATCACTATCACCAATATCGAAGATGATAAAGGGCAAATTCTGATTTCCCTATACAATCCTGATGATGACTTTCCTTACCATCCCTCTCGCCATTATGATGTAGAAAAAACAGCATACTTTAAAGACGGCACAATTATTTATACCATTAAGGACATTCCTGCGGGCAAGTATGCAGTCGCTTTATTAGACGATACCAATAAGAATCAAGATATGGATTATAACTTTGTGGGAATCCCGCAAGAAGGCTACGGATTTTCAAACAATGCCAAGCCCCGTATGCTCAATCCTCCTTACTTTGAGGACTGCACCTTTCAAGTAGATAGCGCACAAAACATAGAGATTAAAATGAAATATTGGTGATTTTTATATGATTTTCTCTAGGAGAGAACGGTCAAGTGCTTCGTCGCTACACATGGTCTCGCTATCCGCTTATGGATGGCATCTCAAAGATGCCTTCCATTTTTCGCAATACCTTCTGCGAAAAGCCATAAAATCGCCAACGCAGTATCCAACCACTACTATCGAGTCTATTTTTCATAGACACAACCACTATCAACCAACAAATTTAGCCATAACATAGGTGTCTAAATACTCTTGATTCAGCAAAATGTTTTTAGACAGTTTACTTTCAATTTTATAGCCAATATTGATATTGAGTTGTAGGCGATTATAATTATTTTGGGCGACAAACTGTACCAACCGCCTTAAATCATGGCGTATCGCATACTTCTCCGCATGCAACAATAATTTTTCCTCTACTTCGGTATCTTTATAATGTTTCAAGGTATTGACTTGAATGCGAGCTACATGAAAATTTGTGGGCAAATCTCCCATAAAGATGCGTACATAGCCTACCGTCTTATAATTGATTACCGCCAATAAGTAAGTATAATTCTCAAACGCTAAAACTGTCTGGATCTGGTGTAATTTATCGTTGATCCATTCGGCTGCATGGTATTCTTCTAACAGAATATCTTCCCGAAGTTTTAAGTAGGCTTGATCGTCCTGTGTATTGGCTACACGGATTTTTATTTTATTAGAAGTTAACAACTATCTTGAGCTTTTAAAAGTTAGTTGCCTGGCACATTGTACTATAAACCAAAAACCATTCCTATATCTATTTTTTGGCTAAAGTTTTAAATATTTTTTTTATGGAAATATTTTTTGTACACAGGCTTTCGATATAGAAACTGAATATACAGCAGTGGATATACCAACCAATCTAAGATTTTATAGGAGGTATGATAGTTGATATTATCCACTATTTCTGTCTGATTACTCTTACGTAAAACTATATGTTCATGTTTCCAAAATGTGAGCGGAAATGGTAATTTTATACCTTCGTCAATAAAAGACATTCGGTTTTTATCTAATTGATTATCAGTTATTAGGCTAATCCATTCCATCTTCATCGGAAATTTCAGGTGTACTTCATCGCCTTTCTTACTTCCATCAAATCGCACCAGTTTTACGGGTAATAATGGCGGTGCCAATGCCTTAAAAAGTCGCTCGTCAAAAGCAGTATGCACTTGCTCAAAATCAGCAGTTACCAATGTCCGAATTATAATGTTCATAAATACATTTATGTATAGTAATTAAAATTTATTAATCAATATGATAATTTAATTAAAAGAAATAATATAAGCATTTTAACATTTAAATGCTTAATATTGTTTTCTCAATTGGACAGAATACACAACACCTTTTCCCTTTTTTATCAAAAATTCATTACATACAAAAATATAGTATATTTATTTTTCCCAAAAAGGCTGTTGATTTGGGTACATTCCATGAAAAATAGACCCGATAGTAGCGTTATAGCGAACAAAGTGCTGTAGTTCTTAGTTCTTGGTGCTGTGGTTCGGTTCTGACATGATTTGTGGTTCTTTTTGTGAGCTATAGTAGCGGATAGCGGGGAGTTCCGTAGCGATGAAAGAGGAACCGTTCTCTCCTTAAAAATGTTATTTTTTATAAAAAGGTTATTTTTTTGACTTTTACTTCTTTTTTACTTAACTTTATAAAGACAATACTTCTGATGTGCTAAGTTTCCCCAGGCCATCTTTCTCCCAAGTATATCATTTTTCAGACACACACATAATGACCGATATATTGTTTAAACAATTTATATGGAGTTCAAAGCTACGTGTAAACGGTGCAAAACGGTCAATAAGCTCATTGTTTGTCCTAATTGTAACCATGCAAAATTAATTCCGGTCCCCAACTCGGAACATGTCACTGCTATACGCTGTAGTCATTGTGCCCATAGTATGGGAAATCCTAAATGTAGTGGCTGCCAACAAGCGGTCATTTATTATCAAGATATAAAGACAATCATACCTCCACCAAAACCCAAAAATGATTTATTAACCGTCTTGATTTACTGGTTTGTTTTGGGGCTTATTGTCATCGTTCTTTATGGTATCGTCAATATATGTAGTGTAATTGGTCCATAAAAAAAGCGGAAAGCTGTAGGTACAACTTTCCGCTAATTAATTTTTATGTAGTATTCTTTCTCTATTTTTTCACCTGAATAGATTTTGCGCCACCCTTATTATTTTTTCTAACTTGGATTGGACTGCGCTTTGAATTTGCTGCTTTTGCTGGTGTAGCAATGACAGGCTGATAAGTTTGTTGGAACTCTGCCAACGACTTGTTTTTGTAGTGTCCACCATCAATATACTTTAATAATGGATCAAACTGGTGAGGTTGTTTGTAACCTGGATAGGATTCGATACGGTTCAAGTCTTCATCCAAAAACGCAATGGTTGGGTAACTCATACGACCATTGGCAAATTTATGCGCCAATTCGTTGTATCCTTTTCGACCTCTTGGCACAAACTTATTGTCAGCACCTTTGAAATTGATGACATCTTTCATCTCTGCATCAAACTTTACAGCATAAAATTTCTCATTGAGGTACTTAGAAATATCTTCATGTGCAAAAGTGGCTTTATCCATTTTTTTGCACCAACCACACCAACTTGTATATAAATCTACCATAACTTTGCGCTTTTCTTTCTTAGACGCCGCTTCTAAATCTTTGATAGAAATCCAATTAACATTGCCTTTAGGTGTATTCGCTTGTGCTTGTGCTTTTTGCTGCAAGGCTTTTAGATCAACTGATTTTTTATTTGTTTGAGTAGTATTAATTGTTTGTACTTCTTTGCCGTCATTTGCATTTTCGGCTGTTTGTTCCGTAGACTCAGCCGTATTTGTGCAAGATGACCAAAATGCCATACAACATAATAAGGTAAATGAAAGCCATTTTATCTTCATAATAATGTGGGTTTTCTATAAATTAATTGAATACCAAAAACCAAATTTATAAAAATCTGGTTAATAATCCTAAGATTAGCCCATCTCTACCCTATTAAAAATGGTTAAAAGTATATTAAATAGGCAATTTATATGACCAAAACTAAGAGTTCCCACTTTTCACCAGCCGTAGCACTGTACGATAAATTCAATTCGCTTGAACAGAACGAATATTGCGAGTTGCGACCTCTGTTACAATTCATCGTTATTGTTTTTGATATTGTTGCAATACATTTTTTGCTTGATTAAAATGCCTTTGCTCATGCACAACGACAATATCAATGGCTTTTGCTAAGGTATAAACGATGTATTTATTGACAGGCGAACTAACAATTATTTTTTCAGCATCAAGTCTATCCATTCTTTCAAAATACTGTTGTAAGCTATTTTGTCCTTTTTTAAACTCTTCAATTACATTTATACCAATATTGCTTTGTATTGGCTCAAAAACAGCAAAGGTCTTTACTTTTTTTTCATTGAGCGGCTTTACAGAATCAAGAATCATCTTACCCATAAAATTAGTTGCGCCTGGCATTTTGCGCATCCAATGGCTTTGGTAATTGCCTTCAATCACTTTTTCAAAAATCGCAAAATACTGTTTGTTGGTGACATTGAGATGGTCTATACACTGCCCAATACTCCATTTTTCTTCGTTCACTTTCCAATTAAGTATTTCCTCAGAAAGCTCGCCAAAGTTTGTGAGATAATCGGTTGTATTGTTTTCTAAAGTAGAAATCCAAGATTTTGTTGTTGCTTTCATCTTTTCTTTTTTATTTTTTTGGAGAGAACGGTAAAGCCGCTTCGTCGTGACAGAGTTTCCCGCTATCCGCTAATGGAAGGCATCTCTAAGATGCTTTACATTTTTTCACGTACTGTACCGCTTTGGAAGGCATTTCCAAAATGCCTTTCAATTCAAGCCTACCTTTGGAAAATGCAAGCAAATTATCAAGCTAAGTTAAGCCCACGCTGCTTCCAACCACTACTATCGGGTCTAGCTTACACGCCACAACCCAAAGAAGCTCTATAAAAGTAAGAAGAGAAAATCAAAAAGGAAAGAAAAATAAAGGATGTGAGATAAAAAAGAAAGTGAGGTAATAAAAAGTAAAATCAATTGAGTTGATAAAACGCCAAATTAATGACGCCCCTCTCACAGAATCAACCCAATTGATTTTGTTACTCTATTCTCGTAGAGCAATCCGTCCTTGCACTACAAAGATAAAGCAAGTATTGAGCTCAAAAAAGGACATATTTCAATGTTTGTGACGACATAAATACCACAAGGGCTTCACAAACGATTGGTTTTCAGACAAATATATAAAGTCAGAGATGTTTTTATTAATCAGGCACTAATACCGAATTTCGATACTCCCAAGTTTTGCTTTATTTTTTACCCAAAGATCATTATCCGTATTTTGTACCACACCATCCAAACTACCATCCACCAAAGAGTATATGTATAGAGTGGCAGGATTTACTGCCCAAGCATCCTGATCTGTTATTTGAATAACAGCATCGGGAATATAATCTCCTGCAAACATCGCAAACTTTCCATCGTCTAATTCAGTAAGTTGCTCCGCTCCCAAAGCAGCTGTTATCGATTGTGTAAAATCAACAATCATCAAGCCATCTCCAAGTGCTGCTTCTGAAGAAATAATGTCTAGATGATTTCGATGTCTAATGACAAAATAAAACGCTTCTTCTTGTGCTATTTCTTCAAAAACGATAGGCGCCAATGTTCTAGCATCCCAAATTCGTCCGTTCTTCAACAAAAGAGCAGCTTTTCTTTCTATGACATTCGTTCCTGCATTTCCAGATAAATTGGGCGTACCTGTCCGCACTTCTACCAATACCCAATCAACGACATCACTTGGAAAATCGCTATAATCATCAAATTCCTCCGCTCCATTATAGTTCCAGGGACTTTGATTGTAAGGTTGCGCTAAGGGTAGAAGTTCTAAATCATGTAAAGTCGTTTTCATTTCACCTTGATTCACATTATAAGCACCTTCCAAATACACTTTAAATTCTACTTGTGCTGAAATTTCTACTTCTATCTCTATTTCGTCATTACCTGTATTGCCATCAGCATTGCCATTAGGATTCACTGTTCGAGCCTTAATTTCGTAAGTACGAGCCTCTTCAAAATCATAGCTCCCTAAATTAATGACCACATCACTCGCACCAGCTACAGCATTTCCTGTATGATGGTAAGTATCTTGCAATTCATCATCAACAAACCATTCAATATCAAAATCGTCTAAATCGGATGCGCCAAAATTTTGCATACCTACCTCAATTTCATATTCGCCAGAAGCTGTTCCGCCTTCTTGGTTCGCATTTGCCAATCCAACAGAGCCAATTCCTGCATCAGCCAGTCCTTCGATAGACTCATCATAAACACAAATACCAAAATCCCCAAATTCATTATTACTTCGTTCCCAAAAACGCAAATAAACGGTTGAATTAGCCGTCATATCTTCTGCTTCAATTCTCGGCATATCTCCATCTCCAGCATTGGTATTGCACTCAATTAATTGAAAACTACCACAGTCACCAGTGTACAGGGCCATACCGCCATTACCAAAATCCTCTGCAATTCCTTCCGCAACAAAGCTGCCTGATTCGGGTACTTGTACTTCAAACCACACATCATTGCCTTGAAAATTATCACAACCAGGACTCTCTACATTCGTTGAAATAGCATCTGTATTAGAATAGATTTGTGCTTCACAGTTATTACTGACAATCTCTAAGGTATAAGGAATTAAAGATGCAAAATAAATCGTACCTGAATTGTTAATGCTCCAACTATCCTCTTCTCCATTAACTGCCGTAACTTCTATAAATAGTTGATGTTCCCCAAATTCATCCAATGCTACTTCTGGTAAAATAACAACTGTTGATTCATTTTCTTCTAATTCACCTTCCCATGTTGTTTCATAAACAGAATCACCATTGAGATAAACCCGAATATCCATTTCCTCAATAGTGATATTTCCAATATTTTCTAAGGTTATATCTGGTTGAAAAGAATCAGAGCAAACCAATCCATTGGCTGCATTAATCGTTAAAACACTGACATCTACGATTTCAGCAGATTCACCTTCCCACTCAAAATCCAATAAGCTTTCTCGTATATTTTCGATAGCATCTCTCATTCTTACTCGCTGTCCCTGTGTAAAAGTTTCCAGACAACCTTTATTCATATAATTATACAATGGATCATCCCAATCGCCCAATCCACCTTCGTCTTCAGATCGATACGGGTTGTTATCAGATTCATCATCTTCATCTTCATCACAGCTATTGTCATTATAACAAGGACCTGAACCATAGTATAGACCTGTACTATTTTTTTTATGTGGAGCCGTATCACACACATAATCTCCTTCCGTCAAACAATTATCATTCTCCGCACAACTATTTGTAGTCCCATCATTATTCGTATGAAGAACATTAAAGTAGTGTCCTAATTCATGAACCCAAATACCATCTGGCGCATCATAGCGCATCACAACTCCATCATCCTCCTCTCCGTGTTCTCCTGCATAAGTAGCATATCCAAAATAAGTATTGTCATTTTCATCTGTAATGCTATGCACAATTCCAATATTAACATACTTATATGAATCCCATCCAAAAGTGGGCAAGAAAGAACCATCAAAAGCGGTCTCCGTCATGCTATTACTGGCATGATAGGTAATACCATTGGTTGGATTACCATCAGGGTCTTTATCAGCTAATTTAAAACGAATACCAATATCGACTCCATCAAAAGGAAAATCTGGATAAATTGCTCCGCTTATATGACGAAACCCATCATTAAGGGCTTCTATGCGTTCCTCAACTTCTGCCACAGAATAAAACTCTGACTGTCCTTCGTCTAAACTGGAACGATGCACAACATGCACAACAATGGGAACAGTATAAATAATTTCAGGGTCTTTACTAAAATCATCACTTTGAAGCTGTGATATTCGTTCATATACTTTCTCTCGCATTTTCTGCATTTTTTCAGCATACAAAGGTTCTTCTATTAATTTCTTTTCATGCATTGGGTCATTTGCACAATCATGACTCTCATCATTATTATTTTCATTATCATTCGCAAATAGGACAATAGGAGAGATGAAAAGTAGAGCGAATAAAAAAGTTGTTTTGAATAATAGGTGGGCTATAAAACGTAAATCCATTTTTTTTAATTTAAGAGTTAAAAAACTGTTGTCATAGGTCTAATAACCTATGTATCTCAGACGGACTAACTCAAGTGTAATACAAGAGGTGAGTATAAAAGGCAATATTGAGATAATTGCATTTACTGATAGATATAGCAATGTCTATCCTTCAAATCTGAAGTGGTACTATCCATCCAAAATAGACTCGATAGTAGCGGGTCCCGATGCGTAGCTTCGGGTATGAGCGGATAGCGAGACCCTCCGTAAAAACGAAGGTGCTTCCGTTCTCTCCAAATGAGCATGGAAATTAGATTTTAAATGGAAAGACTCTATGTTTTAAGGAAAAATACAATCACAAGAAAATGCGATTTTTGATAGGATTTAATAGGAGCGAAAGGTCAGTTACTTCGTCGTAACGGAAAGGCCTGCTATCCGTTAATGGATGGCACTTTCAAGATGCCAACGCAAACATCCAACCACTGCTATCAGGGCTATTTTGCGCTGTCTATGACCATTGACAATATTACTTTACCATGCTTATTCAAGGGTATGAATAAGATATAGCAATCCTATAATTCTCTTATAAAACATAAAAGAAAGCAGTACAATGCATTAAAAGATATGATTGAGAACAAGCCTTGATAAGATGATTTTACGTTTTATTTATTATATACAACAGGATATAAATACCTATTAGACACAGTAAATAAAGGGTAAAAGGGACTTTTCTCTAAGAAAAGATACTGATTGGGTTAGCCAGAGATACCATTTTATGATGGTAAATAATGCTTATTGAATGATCTTTTCTATCATCATCTTGTTTGCACACAATATTGCACGGGGTGATATGTACGGTAAGCGTAGCTAGATGGGATGTTCGGGCTTGACTTCTCCTATGACCCAATTGACTTCATTCTCGGAGTAAGAAGATTGAAGACTAAGTGTATGAATGAAAATATCAAAATTCCATGTACTCAATGGTAAAAATACAGGTTGCACAGAAACAGTATTTATCTTAACTGTTATTGTACAATCAGGAATATCCTCACTGATATAATCTACGGAATCATTTGTACCAACCCAATCAGCAGTATCATAGACAGGAAAATGTCCTAAGATAACTAATGCAAGTATGACCAAAAGACTCCTTAGAAATCCTTTTTTACCAATAGGCTTTGTCATGGTATTTCTTACAACTTTAAGCAATTTAATAATGGTATAAATTACTTGTGTTTAGTGTTTAATAAAAAGAAAAAGTTTATGTTTGTGAGAGTCATAAAGTAGGTATGCTTTTTCTATTTTTCAATTACGACATATAGATAATATTTTTTTCTCATTATCTTTAATAAATAACTTAAAAACTTTTCAAAATCATGCATTTAACTTTTTCTTGTACTTAACACGACAGTATTTCTACATGTAATGAATAATAATGAGTTATGATTTACTTATACATTAATGATTACAAAATGTTTCATTTTATCGAAACTTTTATTAAAATAAAATTTATACCTAAAAAGTATTAAATCAAAAATCTTGCCAAAATTTTCTTAATTATGAACTGACAATACCATTACAATTAAAAAATGAAAATAGGCTATATTTATAGCTTCGCACAAAAAACTTCAAATACACATGCACTTATCTTCAAAAATTTATTGGCTCTTATTCTTTTGTTTTCTCATAAGCAACATCGCTTGTAAAACAAAGGATATAATTCCAGATTCTTGTTTCAATGGGTTATTAGATGCGAATGAAATTCAGATTGATTGTGGTGGCGATTGTGATTCCTGCAATGATTTTTGTAGCGATGGTATAAAAAACCAAGATGAAACAAGTACAGATTGTGGTGGTACATTCTGTCCTTTATGCTTTGAAAATCCCACAGACTGCCTACTCATAGACAATACATTAGACCTTGACATAGCAAGTTTTCAAACAGAATTTAAATGTACTTTCAACGGAGAGGAAAATGGTCTCATTGCTGCTTCTAATAATGCCAACAGCCGAATTACCATCGAGTTTCCATCCTCCCTCAAACCACACACAAGCCGAAATTATCTTATAACAGAAGATGATGAAATCAAAAATGGTGAGGTAAAAATAGAACTAAGAGTTTCTACAGGTTCTGCCTTAGTCTTTTACTATGCCGCCAAAAATGAAGTACTTCCCATCGAAGTCGCCCCCAATGGCAATCTCAAACTATTCTTTTGCGAGACACTCTTTCACAATTACCACACCACCTACGGCTCTCGTGTCGCAACAGGCAGCCTCATTTGCGACTAAGTAATTGACAATACTATTACAGAAAATACATACCTGATTTTACTTTTTATAGGTTCTGGTAAATGATAATATTATTTACTCATTTAAAAATAGAATCATGAGAACAAAAATTTTGCAATCTCCTGAAATCAATGCCAGTTCGATGGCAGACATTGCCTTTCTGCTCCTTATCTTCTTCTTGGTAACGACCACGATGGATATAGACAGGGGCATATTAGTTACCTTACCTCCATATACTCAACATCAAGAAACAGGTACATTCCATGAAAGGAATGTTTTAGAAGTATTAGTCAATGGTGCAGATAAATTACTTGTAGAAAAAAGGGAAATGGACATTATGGAGCTTAAAAACGTGGTCAAAAAGCATGTTGCCAATCCACTCCGAGACAAAGAATTTGCCATTTCATCTCAAAAGGCAATCGTTTTGCTACAAAACGACGCTGCTACCTCTTACAAGACATACATAGATGTCCAAAACGAGATCCGAGCCGCTTACAACGAGCTAAGAGAAGAAAAATCTCAAGCTACTTATGGCAAATCTTTCGATGTCCTTGCCAAAGAGGAAAGGCAAGTCATCCGAGATATTTATCCACTAAGAATGTCAGAAGCTAACACCTTCTAACCCAAACCCAAAAACCCAACTTGTCAATAATTCATTTATCAACAACTTGGGTTTTTATAAAAAAATTATGAATTTCGCAAAAATTAAACCACGAATATTAACAAAATCATAAAAATAATCGAATATTATTATTAATTTATTAAAATAATAAGGAGAGAAAAGTTCCTCTTTCATCGTCAAGCATGCTCCCGCTATCCGCTACTATAGCCGCCTCGCAAAACTATTTAGCCTTCGCTTCAGCTATAACGCTACTATCGGGTCTATTTCGCACTGTTCCAACCTCTGCAAAAAAATCAAATAATTAGATTTATCCAGCTACTTTTATATTTTTATTCAAAGTATATCCGTCAGTTGTATTACCTGTAACGGAATCTGCCAAGGTTCACTTCCAAATTCATAATCATTCTCATTAGAATGTACAATAAAGAAGATAAAAGTGTAGATAAAGTCAAGGAAAAGGAGTGTTTCTACCTCGTTTTTAGAAGATTGCGTTGAGAATAGGGCATAAAAAAAGCCGATACTAAATTAGTATCGGCTTTTTTTAAAAGAAAAAATTGGCAGCGACCTACTCTCCCGGATGATTAATCCAGTACCATCGGCGCTGAAGGGCTTAACTGCTCTGTTCGGGATGGGAAAAGGTGAACCCCTTCGCTATAACCACCATTAAATCTTGTCGTGTCTCATGCT
>Ga0209185_1002767_pt1 | contig 11284 bp, 10 predicted proteins | sample SidtaG_2_FD_187425 | JGI IMG/M metagenome (GOLD analysis project Ga0209185, IMG submission 187425) | Marine algal microbial communities from Sidmouth, United Kingdom - Sidmouth_Asex2 metaG (SPAdes) (version 2) | ecosystem: Host-associated > Algae > Red algae > Unclassified | place: Sidmouth... | reverse complement strand
CATTCGGTGTTTTAAAAACGACCCATTCCGTATTACCATCATTTGCAGTGTAGAAAAAATCCTTGTGTTGATACTTCACTGCAGGACCCACATTGGATCCATCCCCTTGTATGAGATTCCAATATTCGAAAATCGGCATGACGTCACTAGGAAGTAGGGTTGACTTTTTCAATACTGCAGCAGTTGACACGTCAGTATCTTTCTTGGTAGCCTTCGCGGAGTCAGAGCAGCTATATGATAACAAGATCGTACTGGCAGTAGCGAGAAGGAATAATCGTCTTAAGATCATTATTAGGTTATTTAGTTAATCAATCGGGCAAGTTCTACAGTGTACAATCCTCTGATAGGTCTACAGTGAATAGTTATTAAAGCTTGCAGCCAGCAATTGAGATGTTGCAAATGCTACATTGGAATTGACTTGCCTTCGTAGTAAAAATAGCGATCTTGGTTGAAAAACTGGTGTATAGACCGCAATTATGATTTTTTAGGATTTTGATAGTAGGCTACGAGCTTAATAAAAGGTAGCTAGCTGAGTATGATTATCAAGGTATTGTAGTGGTTATAGCCTGAATAATTAGCTATCAGAGTCAGGTATATACTTACCATATTTAAATTTTAATTATGCGATACATAATTATTTTCAGAGGTATTGGAATCATATTTGGATGTGCAGTTTGTACGACAACCAGTAGACCTGGCGATAGAAAGAATCTCCCTAGCGAAGCATTAAAGGAAAAAGCATGCTTGTAACTAGTCTGCTTTTTCTTGGGGTGTATTGGATATAGGCGGATCGGTGATAATGGTCCGAATGGGGAAAGGGATATTGATGGACTCTCTGTCAAAACTCTGCTTGATTAACACTATCGCTCTGCTCCTTGCTCTGGTCAATGCAAATTTTTCTGTTGCTTTGATCCAAAACCGCAATTGGAAATTAATGGCACTGTCGCCGAACGACATGAAATAGAATTCTATTTCATCTCTTCTATGCGGAAAAACATCTGTTATTGCTTTTTTGGCGACTGCCTCCACTTTTTCCAAGTCTGACTCGTATCCGACGCCTGAATCTATGACCACTCTCAGATCTTTTGTCAGACTGAAATTTTTATAGGGATTATTTGAAATTGTATTATTCGGTAAGACAACCAGATTATTGTCTACTGTTCTAATTTTGGTGTCTCTCAGATTTATATCCACTACGAAACCAGCAAACCCATTTGTTTCTATGTAGTCATTGATATTAATATCATTTTTGAGAGATAGAGAAATTCCGGCAAAAGTATTGGACAAGGTTCCTTGTACAGCAAGTCCAATGGCTAACCCAGCCACTCCAGCACCAGCGATGAGGGAGTTAAGAGCTTGATCCAGATTTAAAATTCCCAAGGCTAGGATTAGTCCTAAACCTGTAAGAACAATTGTGATGGCACTACCTATAAGTGTGAGGATGGACCCTTGTTTTACTCTCGGAGATAAAAGTCCGCTGATTTTACGACTTAGTTTTTTAGCAAAGATATAGAATGCAAAGAAAACTACTAATGCAAGAACAATATTGGGTAAGTTGATTATCAGAGCATCGAACCAACTCATCAACTTCTCCAGTAGATTTTTTATCGATAGATTGATCTGATCTTTCATTCTAATAATTAATTGTTTCCGTATACTTTAACAAGGTTCATTGCTCCCATAGAATAAAGGTTGTGTGAGAGCAGATCTTTATGCAGACTCATGTTTCATAAGAGCTGTTATATGATGCGACGAAAAGTCTGAACAAAGATTTTTGTATTAAGCTGCCGCTCTTTCAAGTATAACCTTGCATCGCAGGTGAGAAGTGACTTCTACTCTGTGAGAGATGTGGAGTGGTATCGACAGAAAGTCGCCACTCTTCAGAGAATGGACTGTATCCCCTATGGTAATTTCACAAGTGCCTTCCACAACCAAGAATTTTTCATATTCATCAGTATGTGTTTCATCTGGGGCACCTTCTTTCAGCCATACTATCAAGGTGCTCTTAGTCTCATCTGCTCCTATGATATGACCGTACATGCTTTCATATTCAGAAGGCTCTTGCAGGTCTGTTCTATCTAGCCAAGGTGCAAAATCAGAAATTCTGGAGGCGGCATTCAAGGCAGGTGGTGAGGACGGTAATTCGCCAGAATTCATTCTTTCTTGAAAATTTGCAACAGCCAGCAACATGGGTTTGGCAGTAGGGTCTACCGGCAACGCATGCATCATAGCGTATGATTCTAGAGCCAGTTCCACTTCATGGAGTTCCTGGCGTAAACTCGGGTCAGAATTCAGTGCAGCTTCCACTGCTCTGTTATCCTCGTCAGATAAAGCTCCTAGAGCATACATTTCCAATTGTCCTGACGATTTGATGTCTATGCGAGACATAAGTAACTGATTAAGATTATCAAAAAGGAAGTAGAACCTATTAGCAGTTTTTTTTCTGATTTCAATATCACTCTTAATTCCAAGAGCGCATTTCGAACCCTGGTTTTCACAGTGCCAAGTGGTATGTCCAGTTCATTAGCTACTTGGCTTTGTGAGTAACCTCTCAAGTAGATGTAATCGAGTACAATGTTGTGTTTCTTATCGAGCTTAGCCAGTAAGTTATTAGTATCGATGGAGGCTTCGTTGATTTTACTTTCTTGCTTATTATGTATACTGAGATCCAGGTTATCCGTTCTGATATGAGCCTGATAAGACTTCAGCCTTGTTACATCTATTGCAGAATTTCTTGCTATCCTAGACATCCAGGTAAAGAGGGTGGACTTAGAAGCATCATATAGATGAATCTTTTCCCAGATTTTCAAAAAAGTCTGTTGAAGAACTTCCTCTGCCAGCTTCTCACTATTTAATATTCTGCGTATGATACCATTCAGAGCTCCACCATACTGGTCGTATAGAGATGCAAGAGCCTTCTCATCTCTTTGTCTGAGGTTTTCTACGAGTATAGTTACATTCATATAAACAAATTTATAATATATACTCGAATTTTTAGCTATATGACCTAGTGGAAGAGATACAATCTTGCATAATTTGTTGTCGACATTCTGAAAAATTTTGATGGGGTATTTTCAATTTTTAAGCTTTAATATTCATTACGATTATATATACGTGAAATACCTGCCAGTAGTTTTTGCAGAAGTCTTAATTTCTTCTAGTATAATCCTGAAATGGCGTAAAAGCTTGTAATGGCTTAGGTTTTGGTCATTATAAGTACTTTTTAAAAGCTTGATTTGTCAATATCTTTCGTGAATAGAGCTATGTTTTGTACGATTCATATCACGAATCAGAAAAGAAATCCATCCTGAGAAATCCGATATCGCAATTAACCTCGTAATGATAGTAAGTAAGAGAGTTTTACTTTATAAAATGTTTTCTGGGGAGATTTAATTTTATTAAGTAAAAGGGAGGCCCACGCCTCCCTTTTTCATTACTCCTGTGCACTATGCCCCTATGCCGCTTGCTAAGCTTGGATTACAATGGCTTATCTTGAGTAAAAACTGGGGTAGACTCGTATAATTATTGCCTAATTGCAGGAGGAGGGGAGTGAAGCTGTAAGATTTTTCTTATCAGATCACAGCTGGATAGGGATTCAATGCTGCTACCGTTTTTCAAGCTGCTTTCCACATATCCTGAAGCAACTTCAAGTCATGATAGCCACGTTTACAGCTCGATTCAAACTTAAGGTGCATGAGATTAGCAAGGTTATTTATATTACATAGCACTGTGCATAGATAGCTTGTGAAGACTGATCATAACAATGACATCACGTGCTGAAGCCGTCATCAGCTATTCTCAATAGCCATGCAGGTTTATCTCTTCTGTTTCTGTGATTGTTGCCCACAAGCCCATTTTTTTCTGTATGACCTTAAAGTGATGCAGATCCTCTGAAGTCAATATGGAAATCGCAAGACCAGGGCTTCCCGCTCTTCCTGTCCGGCCTATCCTATGTATGAAATCCTTAGGAGATCGAGGCAATTCATAATTGATGATGCATGGCATGAGTGGGATGTCAATTCCCCGTGACAATAGATCAGTCGCAACCAGCACTCTCAATGTTTTGGATTTAAATCTACTCAATGCACTGCTTCTTGCTCCTTGGCTAAGCTTACCGTGAATAGGGCTGGCATCGATGCCATTCTTCATTAATTTATGGGCAACTTTTTCGGCGTTCCTCCCTGATGAGGTGAATACCAGTACTTGTTCCAGATGTTGCTCCTTAATCAGATATCTCAGAAAGGGGCCTTTCTTTTCTTCTGTAACAAGATAGCTTTCTTGTTGTATGAGATCCACACTTTTCTTATCCGGTATGATATTAATGATGACAGGATCTTTTAGTAATAGGATCTTTATATTTTGCACATCCTCACTCAAGGTCGCCGAAAAAAGCAAACATTGTTTGTGACTCGGTAATAAATTTAAAATCTCATTCAGCTCCTCTTTAAAACCCAAATTCAAAAGTTTGTCAGCCTCATCCATGACGAAGGTTCTCACCTCAGAAAGTCTTATGGCTTTACTCGTAGTTAGATCAAGCAGGCGGCCTGGTGTGGCAACCAGTAACTCCACATTCTGCAGACCGATCATCTGAGGATTGATGGAAACTCCTCCATAGACGGCCATCGTTTTTACACGTCTCTGGAGATTCTGGGCATACAATTCGATGACTTCGTGAACTTGCTGGGCCAGTTCCCTAGTGGGCACTAGCACTAATGCCTTAGCATGTCGATTCTTATAATCTTCATCCCCAACCAGCTTCATCAACAGGGGTAGCCCATAAGCCAGCGTTTTGCCTGAACCAGTCTGTGCTATGCCTAGTAAGTCCTGACCTTTGAGAATCGCTGGTATCGCCTTTGATTGTATGGGGCTAGGCGCTGTAAAGTCTTGCTGCCTTAGCTTGCTGATAATTGCAGAAGATAATCCTAGAGATTTGAATGACATATGAGTAGTTGAAGAACTGATGTTTTAGGAGAGCAAATATAAACTTAAGCGGATGAAGGTCAGCTATATTTGGTTCTAGCAGGTGCCTCTTTTATTGCTCTTATCCGAGTTGTGACCTTAGTGGTGCTAATTGCAATTCAAGGTTGCAAACAGTTCAGAATTATTCTTTTATCACCTTGTCGGTGTGAGATCTTGACTCTGTCCCTACTTCTAGCAGGCAAATATCAGCTTCCAGAGCAGTCAGGTATATTGTCGTATTTTTCGTAGTTATAACGTTTGGTCCTGAATTGTCTGAACCATGATTTTCACTGATTTTAAGATTTTTTGATTTTATCATTGTGGACTTTTTTGTGCTAGAAACTCTTAGCTCGGAAGTGAATCTATAAGCCAATATCTGAATCGTAGGCTTCATTAATTTTCACCGTTTGAGCCAAATGTCAAGTAATTCTATAATCCCCTTAATAGTGGCTAAGTCAGTTATTCATACACTTACTCAAGTATAACATATGGTAGTGCTTCTTTTCCTTCTCTATTGCCATGGCTCTCTGATAGATCACCTTTTCACTCTGCACTTCATAATCTCTGAAAGACTGGCAGTGAATGGCCAAGCAGAAGCATTTTTAGATTTAAAGTTATCAAAGTCCTTGAATTTCCATTCTATTTCTTGAAACTCAGGGTCAGATACCTTCTCGATATCAATTACTAGATAGAATTTTGAATAATCTTTTTCTGCTTCAGCTTGAGGATAGCCTATCTTCTCAAGATTTTTTCTTGAATAAACTTTAGGTCCTCTACTAGTGATTTTCCCAAAGATCACCGGAAGACACATCTCCTTTATTATGAAGTAGTAAATATTTAGAATTGATTGTTTCGATATCCAATAATAATGATCCATTTCCAGAGCCCATTCTAAAGTTGTATTTCTTAGTTTTTCTATCCAACGGTATTGCTCTGGTGATCTACAATATCCTACTAAGACATAAGTTTCGTCTGGTATTAATTTTTCGCCATTGATATATTCTGGAATAGCCTCGTGGAGTGCATCCCCTTTACCACCTTTGATAATTTGATAGGTCTTGTGCTTCATTCTTATCAAGAAATTTTTTATTTTTTCTGTTGCCGATTATGTATACTAGTTTGTCATCCTTCTTAGTTCTGTAAATTCCAAACTTTGAAGCATTGCCTCCTCCTACACTAAAGCCAATCTTTTTAAATTCAAGCCAATAGCAAAAACTGTTTTCATCTGTTCCTTGAACGTATTGATCTATTTTAATCTCATTTAGATTGTCGTAAGGGAATTTTTCAATAAACGAAAGTCTATCAAATTCTCTTTGCTCAATTACTTTATCAGTCATTGAAAATTCCAGAGCCTTGTTTTTTAATTTTTCTAAGTCCATTTATTTTGTAAATAATTTCAAGGGAGCATGACTATAAATTGGTAATTACTTTCGCTTAGGCTATAAAGTTGTAATTAGATTAACAGACATTTTCAATCTTGTAAATAGTAATAATGAGGTCTCCCTAAATATACTGTTTTACATAATTCCTATGGCAGATATACGTGTATTTTCTCTTAATTTCTGTGACCTAACTTTATCGATAACTCCTTATATCCATCCGCCCATACCCCATTTCTCCTTTATCTTCTCTATCTTCGTCCTTGTGCAAGGTGAGTAGCGAAGGCTACTCATAATAGGGAATCCGATGAAAATTCGGAGCAGTCCCCGCTGCTGTAAGTTTCGGAAGCACCATTAATAATTATTATTGAGTACTTCAGGTAGAGCTACTACTGTCACTGTCCGCCCCGGCGCATGGGAAGATGAGCGATACTGAAACCAGCCAGAAGACCTGCCTTGTATGATTATTCACTGACATGCCTCGGAGGAAGGGATGGAAAGTAATTGCATGCTAACGATCCAGAAGGTACTCCTAGGGTTAGGCTTACTGTTGTTCTCGAGCCTTGCCACTGCACAGGCAGATACGACAGCACTGTCTGTGGATCTCTCTGAGATCACCATCAGCGATAGTCTGCCAGCAGTTGAGGCCCAGGGGCAGACCTTGGATGCGGCGCTAGGGGGTTTTACGCCATTATCAGAATTACTGAGTGATCGCTCTACTGTTTTTATCAAATCTTATGGACTGGGTAGCTCGGCGACTATTTCTCTGCGAGGTGGGAGCGCCAGTCATACGCAGGTATTGTGGGAAGATATCCCTGTCACTAATCCCATGCTCGGTGTCACTGATTTATCGTTGTTGCCGACACAGTTGTTTTCTGCGATACGGGTGGATAGTCGGGGGTCTTCTAGTTCTATCGGATCAGGGGCTATTTCTGGTGTGATCAGTGTTGCTGGTGCTCGACCAAGTGAGGCGGGGTGGTTATCTGAGCTTCAATTGGGTGTGGGAAGCTTTGGGGCGCGGTCTGTGGGCTTGACTGTGGGTCAGCTCAGTGTGAAGGAACTTGATCAGCGGCAAGAAACCTTCAGTTGGACTATGCAGCCATATTATCATAGGGCAGATAATGATTTCACTTACCAGCTTGTTAACACAGCTCGTCAGCAGATGCATGCTGATTACGAAAACAGGGGAGTGCAAGTCGGTATGGATAAGCAACTGGGCAGGTCTCAATTTTCATTTAATTATTGGGTGCAGCAAACAGATCGCTTGCTGCCACCTACGAGTACGCAGAATTTTTCTACGGCCAGTCAGTATGATTTTTTTCATCGTGTCAGAGTGGGATTTAGGCGTGTAGGAAAGTTGGGTAGCTTCAAGTCGGTGGTAGCTTATTTTAATGAGACTAATGATTATAGTGACCCGGAGCGACTGGAGTACGGGGAGAATAACTTTGAGAAATATTTTCATTCGAGTACACTCGAGAGAGCGGTGTGGGCGGGCAAGTTTACAGTCAAATATGAGGGGACTCATATCGAGGGGCAGTCCTTGTCTTATTTGGAAAACCGAAACACTTACAAGCAGTTTGCCTTGTATGGGGCCTTGGAACAAATCATAGGGGGTCTGCAAGTGGCAGCGGGACTGAGGCGGGAGTGGAATAATATTGCGACGCCACCGCTCATCCCTTCTTTGCGTCTAGGGAATATGCACCCAGTGCATCACTGGTATCTGCAGTTGTCCAGAGAATACAGAGTACCTACGCTGAATGAATTGTACTGGACCCCAGGGGGTAATCTGGAACTACAACCGGAACTGGGATGGAACCGAGAAGGTGGCTACACTTATGACGATCAGCAGACGCGGGCGACGGTCTCAGTTTATGATAGATCAGTGGATGACTGGATCTTATGGATACCACAAGATGGCAGCTTCAGATGGTCTCCGACCAATGTGGCAGAAGTGACGAGTCGAGGCTGGGAAGTGAGTCTACGGCACAAGAGAAATCTGAATAACGTACAGCTGTATGCGGAGGGCAGTCATGCCTATGTGTACTCGGTGCACAGGTCGGACGTGCCAGCGCAGAGCATCGTTTCAGGTGATCAGCTCATCTATACGCCGAGACACAGAGCCAGGGCGAATGTAGGGCTGATTTGTGGTGGGGTAGCGTTGGACTGGAATACAAATTATACCAGCGGTGTGAGTGGTGTCAATGATAACCTCGACGGGTATGTGCTGTCTGATCTGCGCTTGAGTGGAAAGATTAATTTGCTCCAGGTATTAGAAACACAAATGGTTTTTACAATAGAAAATATTTTCAACCAGTCTTATCGCGTGGTGGAAAGAAGGCCGATGCCCGGTCGTTATTTTCAGGTGCAATGGACTTTTAAAATTTAAATGAATGCAGCGTTTTAGTTTATTGATCCTTATGGTAGGATTTATTTATGTGGGTGGAAGAGCACAGACTTTGTCAGATTTTGAATCTGTACTGACGGAGATGGATACATTTCTGAATGGGTCTGATGGCTCTGGAGGTTTTGAGGTCGGTAATGTTTTTTTGAACAACGTTTATGATACGGAATTTGAATTCTGGTCTGGCTGGGCGATTTCCAATAAAACGGATGTGACTACGCCAGGCTTTACGAATCAGTATAGCTGCATCGCAGGTTCAGGAGTGAATGGCAGTAGTGCTTATGCAGTGACTTTTGTCAATCAGAATTGTCTCTTATCTACCGTCAATGCCGCAGAAAGTGGCGTCGTAAATGGCTTCTACATTAATAACAGCACCTATACCTATCTGAGTATGCAGGATGGCGATGCCTTTGCCAAGAAGTTTGGAGGAGAAGAGGGGACTGATCCGGATTTCCTCTACGTTACCATTAAGGAAAAAGGGGACCGAGACAAGGGGGATTCTCTCAATGTTTTTCTTGCGGACTTCAGATCTGATAATTCTGCAGACGATTACATCTTGGATGAGTGGACTTATGTTGACCTTACGATTTTCGAAAATGTCGACACCTTGACCTTCGAGATGCACTCCTCAGATGTGGGGGCTTTTGGTATCAATACACCGACCTATTTTTGTATGGATAATATGGAGACGGCGGATATGGGAACGACTGCTGTCGAAGGCGACTTGTCGTCTCAGACATCTCAGCCTTATTTATACCCTAACCCTGCGAGCACGATTGTACGTTTTTCTGAGCCAGTGAGTGGGGTGGAAATCTATGATCAGTTGGGGCAACTAATTCAGGCTACAGATCACCATGCACGAGGGCAGTCAGTGGAACAATGGGACTTATCAGACTTATCGCAAGGTGCCTATCGAGTAGTATTAAAGGGTCGGAAAGGGGAAATTCTCATAAAAAATCTGATTAGGATATAAGTGGGATAATCTGTTGATAAACTCTGATTATCAGTTGTTAATACATTACATAAAAGTTCATATATTGAATTTTCTGGTATTATATGTGTTTAACTACCCAACCCTTATTTAATATAAGTCCGTCTTTACAGACATATCAGCTATGAAAAAACGATCTATTCTCTTGAAGAATTGATGGATCTTTTTTCCTTAAATTCTTGAGGTCATAAAGTTGCAATTTGAGCCGCATCTCAACTAAGGTTCAGCTTGATTTGCCAACTTTTGACCTTTTTTATTTTAAATAGCTGACTATGGTGAATCATCGGGAAATTGTGTAAATTGAAATTGTTTATCAATCAATACCAAGGAACACCGTGGATCAAGACCTTATCATATCAGGTTGTAAGAGCAATGATAGAAAGAGCCAAGAGCTGCTCTATCGTACTTACTTTCCTATGATGATGTCGATGGCGATGCGATATATGCAAGATCACGGACGTGCAAGCAGCATCGTAAATGATGGTTTCCTTAAGATTTTCACCAAGATTGACACTTTTCAGAATAAAGGCAGCTTCGAGGGCTGGATGAGAAGAATCGTTTTTAGATGTCTGGCAGATGCTGTCAGAAAAGATGGGAACTATCTCAAGTTCATTGTTTTCGAGGATGTAGAAAAACCCTCCACAACCCAAGTGGCATTGTCCAAGTTGTATGAGGAGGATCTGCTCAAGCTCGTGGATCAACTGCCACCAGCGAGTGGAGAAGTTTTCACCTTGTATTCTGTCTATGGTTACAACCACAAAGAAATAGCAAAACAAAGAGGCATCAGTGTCGGTACCTCTAAGTGGCATCTGTCAGAAGCAAGAAAGAAGTTGCAGGGTCTTATATTAAAGAATACGAATGCAGGGTAACGCAGACTACAATAATAAAGAGTTCATTGACCAGTCTTGGAGCGAGATGCGATCGCTGCTGGATCAAAGTCTACCCGTAGATAGTGCTGGGGTGTATGCTGATGAAAAAAAGGACAAGAGGAAACATAGGGCAGCATTGTTGTGGTTACTCAGTGGTATGTTGCTTTTGACTTCGAGTGCTGCTGTGCTTTTTGCTTATATGTATAACTCTGTCATTCCACAAGTTACTGAGGTCATCAAAGAAAAGATCGTCTACAAGGAGGTCATCAAGGAAGTATTTGTTCCTCAGGCAGAGGTTGCTTCGACCAGCGCAAAGAAAACTAAAGTTGCTCCTAAGTCTTTCGCTCACAGTGATGTGACTGAAACAAAGGCTGTGAATTCCAGTGCCTCAATAAATCCAGAAACGATTAATACAATGTTGAGCCAGCGTTTGTTTTTAGAACAAGAGGATTCTACCGAGCTAAGTTTGGTTGATGCTGAAATAGCTGATGCTGAAAAGACTGAGCCTACTATCTCTAAGACGTTGTCATTGGAAGACTTGGACTACAGTCTGGAGATTTCAGAAGTGGAAGTGGATATGTGGTTTGCAGAAAACGCAGTAGCGCATGAACCGATCACAAAACGCGGACTAAAATTCAATGTAGGTGTCATGATGACCAGTTCCAGAGATTTTGACTTTACGGGT
>Ga0209185_1002759_pt1 | contig 11304 bp, 8 predicted proteins | sample SidtaG_2_FD_187425 | JGI IMG/M metagenome (GOLD analysis project Ga0209185, IMG submission 187425) | Marine algal microbial communities from Sidmouth, United Kingdom - Sidmouth_Asex2 metaG (SPAdes) (version 2) | ecosystem: Host-associated > Algae > Red algae > Unclassified | place: Sidmouth... | reverse complement strand
GAAAAAATTCTGGCACTTCTGGTAGCAATGTTTTTAGCTAATTGCTGCTTAGCCCAATCCGACATCTATGATCAAGATGTACAATATAACATACTGATAGACAGTCCACAAGATAGTGTTATAGATGTTACGTATGAGATAGTAACGACTGATAGTATAGGGGATTCTAAGACTTATATAACTGCATCATTAGATTCTTTCTTAATTGTGTTACGCAATGATATCACCCATCAAGATACAGCCAAGAATAAGTTGTTATTCTATATACACGGTATGTGGGGAGGTCGACGTGTTAATTTTAACAAAGCTTACAAGTTGATGTCAGAAGCTTACATAGATCATAAAGATTCTGATATTGCGAGGATGGTATCGCTTAAGTGGCCAGGCAATAAGATGGAGTATAAGCAGAATAAGAAGACATTGTACTCGATCAGTGATACAATATCAGAAGTGGTATTAAAGTTTTTAGATGCTTTGCATATTCAGGATGTGGGATATGAGGATAATGGGAATAGAGTAGATCTGATTGCCCATTCTTTAGGCACGGAGTTGCTTAAGGAAGTTGTAGTTTATGCAAGTGAGAATAATAAAGTTGACCAATATTTTGATCAAGTTATAGTTGCGGCACCGGATTGGGATATTGATGTATTTACTATTGATACAAGCTTATACGAATTAGAACATATGGCCAACCGTACACATATCTATTATAGCACAAGAGATATGACACTGAGTATAAGTAGAAATTTAAATAAGCAGAGTCGATTCGGATTAGATGGACCTACAGAAAATTTGATACTACCGGATAACATATATGCGGTCAATGTCACTAATGTCAAAGACGATAATAATATGCCCGATCTTATGACTGGCCATAATTACTATAGAGCTTCAGCTATTGTGACAGAAGACATTTTGTATGCAATGCTTGGATATGGTGAAGAGCAATTTACAAATAGGAAGCTGTCTTTTAAGTATAAGAACTTATATTATGTCTCTATGCCAGAGAAAATGAGAAGAGATTCTATAAGGTAGTGAGATACTGAATATGTATACTTGATTGTTTTATACTAAGTCATTAGACAACCGCTATATTATATTACTATTGATAAAATAAGCTGTGCTTGGTTAGGAGAGTACCTATGAGCTCTGGAGTGCATCTAAATTAAGTTGCTTCTTAAATTCTGCAAGTTAGATTATAAATATGGAGTCGTGTTTATTAAGTTTTGACTGTAGAGGAGTTTACCACGCCGCTTCCACTGTTTTAGGCGATCCATTAGGAACTGGCAATAGTCCCAGTTTATCTTCGGAAAATCTAAATATTTTCCTCTGTACAGCTTCCCATTCTGGATTCATATACATAGATGAGATGACATGACCTTTCGCTGTTGAAATAGGAATAATAACCTTTTTAGCGTCAGGAGTTTTTATTTTATTGCCGAATGCTTTGATGGCATCTATAGAGATAATCTTATCAAATGATCTTGAGTTTTTATAATAATAACCGACGAATACGGGGATGTTAATCTTAGCGAAAGTCTCATCCGTCATCGTTTGGTCTAAGAGACTCCTTAGTGCTATAAGTCCTTCTATTCTATTTTTCGTTGTCCAGTACTTTTGAGCCTCAGATGTAGTATCCCATGTACGGTAGTCGCTACCGACCATCTTTTTTAATATCTGCTTACCCCATGGTTTAAGCATAAGGTGAGAATTAGAATCATACAAATCAAAATTCGGTGCTGTCATTATCAAGCCATGAACGGTAGGATCATGTGCTGCTAAGTAAGTTGCTAATGTACTCCCAGTCGAAGTACTGATAATAATAATTTTTTCACCTATCGTTTTAGCAACCCTGATTGCCTCTTTGGCAGAATTAACTAATAGCTCTGGCGTAAGATTTTCAAATGCATCTACATCATCTAATCCATGTAGTGCAAGTCGAGGCATGTAAGTATTAACTGCAAAATTCTTAGAGAAGTTACTTAAGATGGGCTGGCACTCTGCATGAGATGCGGAGTAGCCGTGTAAGTATAGTACGGCATACTCAGTTTTATTTTCTTTATCAGACCATATGAACTGAGAGTGATTGTCAGGTTTGATATTGGAGATTGCAGATTCTTGCTGATCTACGTATGATTGGATCTGATCAATGCCTATCTTAAGCTCGCTGAGCGGCTTTGGATTTACCTTTTCATATTGAGTCCTTGGCCCAAGTAAGTATATAATTAACAGGCCTAAAAGAATAATAATTAAAAAAAGGAGTCCCTTTCTGAGCAAAATATTATATTTTAAAGCTAATTTAAAAATGAACTTTGTTTATTCTCTTAATAATTGAAGCTTAAGAAACTCTACAGTTCTATAAAATTAAACAAATGAAATTACTTATTACTTTTTTGGCAACAATATTGAGTCTTTCTATAAGCGCCCAATATGACTTTACACATACCAAGGATGTCGAATGCTCTCCTGTCAAAGATCAGGCGAGAACTAGTACTTGTTGGAGTTTTGCAACAGCATCATTTATAGAGTCTGAGTTGTTGAGAATGGGTAAAGGACAGCATGACTTATCGGAAATGTTCGTCGTCAGAAATACATATAAGGATAAGGCTATGAATTATCTCCTTAGGCAAGGAAAGGCTAATTTTTCTCAGGGCAGTCTTTCTCATGATCTCATGCGTATGATGAAGCAGGAAGGGGTTGTACCAGAATCTGTTTACTCAGGTCTTATAGCTGATGAGCAAGAGCATAATCATAGCGAGATGGAAGCTGCACTTAAAGGCTTTATGGATGGGGTTATGAAATCCAAGAATCCAAGTGCTAAATGGAAGGCAGCCTTTGATGGAATATTAGATGCTTATATGGGAGCATGTCCCGCGACTTTCAGTTATAAAGGCAAAGAAACCAACCCTAAGGAATTGGCAAAAGAGTTAAGTATAGATGTAGATCAATATGTGTCTTTGACATCATTCACACACCATCCTTTTTATGATAAATTCATTCTTGAAATTCCTGATAATTACTCTAATGGATACTCCTACAATATTCCACTAGAGACGATGATAGATGCTGTAGATGCTGCTGTAGAGAAAGGTTATACTATCGCATGGGATGGAGATGTAAGTGAGAAAGGATTCAATGCTAAGAAGGGTATTGCAGTCTTATCGACAGATCTTAATAGAGAAGATTTATTTACTGCACCTGGTGATGAGATTAAAGTAACTGAAATCAATCGCCAAGAAAATTTTGAGAACTTATCCACTACAGACGACCACTTGATGCATATCGTAGGCAAGGCCATAGATCAGAATGGTACAGAGTATTATATTATCAAAAATAGCTGGGGCTCTATCAGCCCTTATAAAGGCTACCTCTATATGTCAAAGCCTTACTTGGCTATGAAGACAATATCGGTGACGCTACACCAAGATGTATTGACAGGTAAGGTCAAAGCGATGGTAAGTGAAGACTAATATGTTAAATGTCAGGAATGCAATAAGAATGTAATCTTTCGATTTTTTTAAGATTACTTGAAATTGTTTAAGTAGTTTCGCCTCCTTCATATAATAATTGATTATGCGATACTCCTTATTACTACTATTTATACCTATTACAGGAATCTTACTTTCGCAAGAAGATACCTTGACTTACGACTTGTCACAACTTATCATCACTGAGAACCGTATTGAATTACCCTTCTCTGATAATTCGAGATCTATAGCACTGATATCTCGCGATGAGATACGCCAACTTAACTATAATAGTATCAATGAATTGCTACAGAATGTTGCAGGCGTTGATGTAAGACAGCGTGGTGCTCACGGTGTGCAAGGAGATGTGAGTATACGTGGAGGAACATTTGAGCAAACCCTCATCCTCATTAATGGTATAAAAATGATAGATCCTCAGACAGGCCATCATATGATGAATATACCTGTAAGTGTCGATGATATAGAAAGGATCGAGGTTATCAAAGGTCCAGCGGCAAGGATTTTTGGTCAAAATGCATTTGCAGGAGCTATCAACATTATCACTAAGAGACCATCTGAGCAAGGCGCCAACTTAAATGTGGAGTACGGAGAGAATGATCTATTAAATGTTCATGCTTCAGTTACTCTACCTATGGGTCAATATAATCAGAGAATAAGTGGTAATTATAGCCAATCTGATGGCTATAGATACAATACTGATTATAAGATATCTAACATATTCTATCAATCTACATTGGAGATAGCAGATGGTGCATTAAATCTTTATGGAGGGCACGTTGACAGAAAGTTTGGCGCTAATTCTTTTTATGGTAACGAATCTTTTGTAGATCAGTACGAAGAAGTTCAGACAACATTTGCGACCATAGAATTAGAAAAAAACGTCAATGAATGGAATACCACCTCACGTCTTAACTGGCGTATGAACAAAGATAATTGGCAATTTATAAGACAAGACCCTGAGTTCTTTCAGAACTTCCATACGACTCATGTAATCAATACAGAATCACATTTATCTAGGAGTCATGGCTTAGGTATTTTTGGTGTAGGTGTTGACGTAAGTTATCTCAATCTCGAAAGCTCTAATCTTAAAGACGCTGAGGGAAGTGGTTCTCATAGTAGAACACAGACCAATCTTCATATTGAAAATAGATTCTTATTGGCAGATGAAAAAATAGATATTACGCCAGGTGTATTGGTGTCCTATATTTCTGACTTAGGAGTAGAGTTTTTTCCAGGTGTGGATATAGGATATAGAGTAAATTCTGCTATCAAGTTATATTCCAATTTTGGATTGACAATGCGAGTGCCTAGCTTCACGGATTTATATTATAGGGATTCTGGCAATGTCGGTAATCCTGACCTTACAGAGGAGAGAGCCTTCACAGGAGAGCTCGGTATCAAGTATCAGGCTGCTGATGTTATTCTACAGACAAGTATATTTAATAGAGCGGCTAAGGATCAGATAGATTGGGCTCGTGTTCTGATAGATTCTACAGAGAAGTGGATGCCTTCTAATTTTAATACCGCTGATTATACAGGAGTAGATGTTAGTATCAAAAAAGTTTTTGGAAATAAAAGTGTTATCAAGCATATAGACTTATCGTATGCATATATAGATGCAGAATTTAGTCAGACATCGATACCGGTTACTCGTAATCAGTTAGAAAATCTCAGACATCAGTTGAATGTTAGTACATTCTGTACTTATGAGAACCTTAGTCTAGGACTAAGCTATAGATATAATGATCGTGTGTCGCTTGATAATTATTCTGTCTTAGATGCCAGATTATCATACTTAATTAATACTATCGAGATCTATGTAAAAGCTAATAATATTTTGGACGAAGAGTATAGAGAATCTAATCTTGTTGAAATGCCAGGCAGGTGGATATTAGGTGGTGCAAGATACAGATTTTAATAAGCTAAGAAAGCTCTAAGTCATAAATATGGGAAATTTATCAAGATCTTCTTTGTAGTCAAGATCATGCATTTTTCGTAATACCTTGTATGACAGACCTTGATCCTCAATGGCGTTGACAGTGGAGTCGTATACGGATTCCGTACTCCATTCGATATTTTCAAATAGTTTTTTGTTATAACTTTTCATTCCCAATAAGTAGTAGCCTCCGTCATGTGTCGGACCTATGACAACATCATTATCATCTAAGCTGTCGAAAGCCTGATTGATCACTTCTTGATTCATTTCTGGGCAGTCACTTCCTATGATGACGGCTTTGTTCTCCATAGTCAGCACTGATCTAAATGATGAGGACATCCTGTCTCCTAAGTTGCCATTAGATTGCACTGATTTTATGTAGTGATCATCAGCCCACATATCTTCTTTCTGCACTTGAGTGTCATAGAATAGATATCTGCTACAAGAGATAGACTTACTAACCTTTTGAGTATGTGTGAGAAGGTTTATGTACACCTTAAGAGCATTCTCATTGCCTATAGATGCAGCGAGACGGGTCTTACATTTTCCCAGCACGGGGTTCTTTACGAATATGATTAATCCAGCGATCTTATTATTTATTTATGATACCTTAAACCCTTAAACCCTTAAACCCTTAAACCTTTAACCCTTAAACCCTTAAACCCTTAAACCTTTAACCCCTTAACCCCTTAACCCCTTAAATCCTTAACCCCATATACCCTTATACCCTTATCCCCTAACCACATCACTCCTTCCCATCTTCGCCACCATCTTTTTTCTTGTCTTCCTTAATATTAACCTTTGAGCCATCTTTAAGTTTATTAGATATCGCAGCATATGGTCCAGTGACTACATTCTGTCCTACGTCTATACCTTCTATTACTTGAATAAATTCATCATTTTGAATTCCAGTTTTGACTACTAACGTAGCTACTGTATCTGCCTGATGTACGAAAACGATTTCTTCAAACTCTTGCTCTTTCTTCTTTTCTTTATCATCTTCCTCCTCTACTTCTCTTGCAGTCACTGCTTGTATAGGAATGCTGATAGCGTCTTTTACTTCGTTAGTATATATGTCTACAGCAGCAGACATGCCTGGACGGAATGGAAATTTTGCTTCATTAGTTACAAGGTCTGAATATGAGTCAGATTCCATTCTTATTTTTACGATAAAGTTAGTGACTTGATCTGTATTAAGTGCCATGGTGTTGCTGGCGTTACTTGCAGAGTTAGCAATCTCAATTACAGTTCCTTTGAATATGTTATCTAAATAAGCGTCTACTTCTATATCTACCTCGTCATTAAGATTGACCCTGATGATGTCATTCTCGGAGACATCGACTTGTACTTCCATTGTACTTAAGTTAGCGATACGCATCATCTCCGTTCCAGTCATCTGAATCGTTCCTACAACCCTCTCTCCTTTCTCTACGCTTAAGCTTGATACGATACCACTTACTGGAGCTTTTATAGTCGTACGACTAAGGTTGGTTTTTAGTTCTTTGAGGTTTGCTTCGGAGCTTTGTACATTAAATTCTGCCGACTTTATACTCTGATCTCCTGATCTTATATTGGCTTCTGCGGATCTGATATTGGCTTCGAGATTTTGTACAGTCGCTAATGCATTTTCATAATCAGCATCTGATATGATGCCATCAGTTTTTAGTTGTTTGTTTCTCGTAAGTATTTTTCTGGCATTATCAAGCTGAGATTCTATCTGCTCCTTCTGAGCTATACTTGCTTCACGCTGAGCCTTTGACATTGCCAGCTGTGACTTAGAACCACTTAACGCTGCTTCTCCTCTTTGTACAACGGATACGAAAGCTTCAGGATCTATCTTAGCTAATACCTGACCAGCTTTGACAGAGTCACCTTCCATGATATAGAGCTCTACGATTTCTCCAGAGACGTCAGAACTTATTTTTACTTCCTTGGCCGGAAATATTCTCCCAGATGCCGAGACAGTTTCTCTAAGGGTTCTTTTCTTAGCCTCTTCTACCTTGATGCTGATACCCTTAGGTTTCTTATTACTCTTGGCTATCGCCATACCTATAAGCGCAAGTATAACTATAGCTAATATGATGATAATCCATGTTTTACTTTTCTTGCCAGCCATTGTTATAATTTAAGAGGTTTTCCTAAGTAGAATTCTAATGTTTTGATAGAGAATAGGTAATTGTATTTATCTATTAATGCATTGATTTCTGCATTTTCAAGATTTGTTTTTTGGGTCTCCCATTCAAATGAATTGGCTGCGCCTATCTCTAATCGTTTAGCTGTATTTTCCAGAGCTAACTTTTGTGCTTCGACAGTTTTTGTTGAAGCTTCTAATTGTTTTTTTGCACCTCTTGCATCGGCGATAGATTGCTGGACAGTGATTTTAAGATTATTCATTAACAGCTCATGTGTGATGCTATTACTCGTAGCGCCAAGCTTAGCTCTTGCGACATTATTATTTACAGCGCCTCTGTTATATATAGGGACATTCAATGAGAACCCGAATCCATAAGAAGTATTCTGATCTAACTGGTCAGTATAAGCTTGTTTTTCTACGATAGGTATCATGTCGTTGACTGAGCTAATAGTAACTGGCACATCCGAAAACATAAGAGGAGGACTTTGAGAACTTAAATTAACGACGGATTCTAAAGTCTCAGATCTAAATCCCGTGATTGTACGTCCTTGATTAGAGTATGTAGTACCTAAACTACCTGCTATACTTAATGTAGGGTAGTACCCCGATTTAGCGATGTCGATGCCTATATCAGCACTTTGTCTTCTGAGCTCTGTAGCGATAAGGTCAGGTCTATTTGACTTAGCTAATTCAAAAGCTTCATCAAATGAGATCATATCTGGATCTGTATCTACTTCAATATTATCAGGCACTTCGATTTCAATCATGGAGGACGGATCCAGCTGTAAGGACTGCTTAAGGTTCAGGTATGCGATCTCTAAAGTGTTCTTCGAAGCTACCAAAGCTTGTTCTGATTGTGCTATCTGAGCTTCCAAATTCAATTTTTCAGAAACGGGACTCGCTCCAGCTTTTATGCGTTTATTTAGTTGATTGAGTTGCTGTTGATTTAATAGTAATTGTCTCTCAGAGATATCTATATTTTCTTTGGCGAATAAGATATTGAGAAAATTTGTAGCAACGACCAATGACGTGTTCTGCTTTTCTTGCTCCAGATCTTGCTCTGCCGCTTCTATATCAACTTTACTTTGTTTTATAGAGTTTTTAATTCTGGACCCGTTCCATAAAATAGCATTAGAATTCAGTCCGAAATTATTAGAAAAGAAGTTCGTATTGATAAATTCATTAGTCGTAGGATCTACGGTACGTCCAAAATTCCAGAAAGCACTTGCATTTCCATTCAGATTTGGGTTACGAGACTGCTTACTATCGCTTAGACTTATTTTAGCATTTTCTACGCTTATATTAGCTTGTTGTATCGTCAGATTATTATCTACGGCGTGCTTCACACATCTTTCTAAAGACCAAGATTCTTGGGCTTCTGCAGATATTATGGATATAAAACACATCAATAATGAAACAGTAATTTTCATAGATTAGTCTTTAATGTTGTAATTCTACAAAGAGAATTATACATAAACATATAAATTCTATAAAGCTTATCATTTTTTGGATGAAAGAAATTAACAGAATAGATATCTTAATCTATATAGATAAGCTTTATGGACCTTTGAGGTCAATAAATTGACCTGAATGGTAGATCAATATAACTTTATGAGGAGTACCGAAGATGGGAATCGAACCCACACGCTTTTAACGGCACTGGAGTTTGAGTCCAGCGTGTCTACCAATTCCACCACTTCGGCAAGGTAAAGCACAAAACTATATTATTTATCGGAGATATTATAGATAATTTAGAGTATAGAACACCATTTTATAAAAGATAGATTACGGTAGCTGAGTAATATCAAAGGTCGATGTATTGTTAAAGGATTTTCCACTTTTGATATACATTTGGTAATGTTTATATTATCAATTCGCATAACGGGCTAAAGAAAATAGGTATAGACAGAATAAACGTGGAGGGTGATTTTCCGGTAATCTTAGAACACTTTAATAGTTTTTTACCAAAAGTAAAACTGAGATATGATAAAGGTGATCATTGGAGTAACTTAAGAAACTGTGCCTATTTAGAGGACTTCGAAAAGCCTAAAATAATTTGGGGAGAGATATCAGATAAGCCAAAGTTTGCTTACGATGATCAGAATTATTATGCAGAAGCAACCGCTTTCTTAATGACTGGTGAGAGCTTGAAATTTTTATTAGGAATATTAAATTCAAAATTGTCAGAATGGTACTTTAATCTTATAGGAACTACAACTGGTATGGGTACCAATAGATGGAAGAAATATAAAATTGAAATACTTCCTATCGTTGAGCCATCTGAGAAACTGCGGAGGGCAATAGAAGACTTAGTAGATGAAATCATTATACCCAAGAATAATAACGCAGAGACCCTTAATCTTGAGAAGCAAGTAGATAAGTTAGTCTATGAGCTGTATGATTTAGAACCAGAAGAGATAGCTATAATTGAAGATGGTGTTAATTAAAAATCGACTATGACTACAAAGTTCTCATCCGCCATATCCAAACAACTCAAGTACTATGTCTACATATACTCACACCCAGTTACAGAAGAAGTTTTCTACGTCGGTAAAGGCAAGGGGAATAGAGCATTCTCACACTTGGTAGATGTATCATAGAATGAGAAAGTCCAGTATATCGCTCAGCTACGGAGTCAGAACTTAGAGCCTAAGGTCGAGATACTCATTCACGGCATAGATGATGATAAGACAGCACTCAATATAGAAGCCTCTATCATAGATCTTATAGGAATGGAGAACCTGACTAATAAGCAGTCAGGTTATAAGAGTAGGGCCTTTGGCCGTATGTCCATACAGCAGATAAGAGCCACCTATCAGAAGGATCTGGTGGATATTACAGAGCCATCTATTCTGATAAGGATTAATCAAGCTTTTAGGTATTCTATGAGTCCTATAGAATTATATGATTACACAAGAGGACAATGGAAATTAAAGAAAGAGAATGCTCAGAAAGTGAAGTATGGGTTTGCAGTATATCAAGGCATCATTCAAGAAGTATATGAGATACTACATTGGTTTCCTGCAAATTCGACCCTTAACACAAGGGAGAACAATAGATACTTAAGCAGAGAGGCAGAGGAAGGGGTAGAAGGTAGATATGAGTTTGTAGGTAATATTGCACCAGTTGTTATAAGAGATAAGTATGTGTATAAGTCTGTAGAGCATTATTTTAAGAAAGGTATGAGTAATCCAGTTTTGTATTTGAATGTTTAAGTAATAATTAACTGGCAAAATCTAATATAGCTCAAACTTTTGGCTTATTTATTGGATTAATGATATCCATAGGGTAATTAGATATTATTTTTTTACGTTTGCAACAACAGAACCCACGTACAAACCATAAGAACTGGATGTGGGTCATTCTTTTTATATACCTACCTTTTTATTTGAAACAAGCAAAAACTACTCAGGAGCAAATAGAATTACTTAAGGGTAGGGGAATGCTCTTCAAAGATGAGAGCCAAGCTCATCACTATCTAATTAGGAAAAAGAATCTATATCATATTTGGAGTAGAATGTAGTAATTGAAGAATTCACCCAAATTTTAGGTTAATAACGATGCTTTAATTGCATTAGTGAACTTTTAATATGTAGACAGTTGTTATATAGTTCCAAATAGAGTAATTTTAAAGAGTGAAAAATTCAAAGCAAATAGTAGTAAAAGGCGATAAAGCCAATAAAATCAAGCGTTTCGCTGATGCCAAAGCTGCTAAAAGAGAGACTTTGAAGCAAATGCCCATCCAA
>Ga0209185_1002752_pt1 | contig 11325 bp, 9 predicted proteins | sample SidtaG_2_FD_187425 | JGI IMG/M metagenome (GOLD analysis project Ga0209185, IMG submission 187425) | Marine algal microbial communities from Sidmouth, United Kingdom - Sidmouth_Asex2 metaG (SPAdes) (version 2) | ecosystem: Host-associated > Algae > Red algae > Unclassified | place: Sidmouth... | reverse complement strand
AACGCCACGATAACTTTATGTGTTTTTGGGCAGAGATGGGACGTAATTTCTTCGATACATTTTTAGAAGAAGTCAATCCCTGGAACGAAGCTTTTACGGTGTTGGTTGAGGAATAAGGAATAAGCAATAACGATTACTCGTTCCTCAAAAACGCCCTTCGCCCCAAAATCGTTCCTTGTAAACTTATCTATCCCGATAAAAAGGATGGTAAATAGAGGCTCTTTGCGGAACCCTTCGATCTTGATCTTGTAATTGTGCTTGTGTTTCCTGCGTTTTTTTACACTGTATAAAAATGTAAACAAACACTATAAAAAACACAAGGTGTAGGCAATTATTGAACGTGATATAAGAGACTACTTTATTGTCAGTTGAATTATTTTGATTCATAAGTCAATAAATTTAAGTTGTTTACTGAGTCGTTGCCAAACCAACAATGACAAACGCCAAAGCCAAAAATAATTCGCCATATCCCAAAGGAGCGCACGTCATCGCTGCCCCCATAATTGTTATTAAACTCCACATAATTTGATATATTTAAATAATTAAAGAAAAAATAATTTTAAAACGCCAACGCCCGAATGAAAGCCGCAGCAATCAATAAAGGAATTAGCACATTGACAAAGTCCGTTACACTTTCCGTTCTGGCTTGACTCCCGAATTTCACAAAACTCGGCAAAGCAATAAACGCAAAAAAGAAAATACAGACAGCAGACACATAACTCATATCTTGTAATTTAAAGGTTAAAACAGATTGAAAAAAACCCTTCATTATTTTCTCAATCTTAAAAAATATCAGCCCTTTTACTTCAAAAATTTAATAGCAATGCCTAATACAAAGCAATCACTAAGGATTCAAAAGCTCATAGATTGGCGCCTCTCCCCCACTATACCGATAGTACAACATCGCCAAGACCATCAACCACACAATCAAGGTCAGTTTCTTATTATTAATTACCACATTATTAGGATTTTGAGATGAATAAAACAAGCAGCAAGGAGCAAATGATTTTGCAACAATAGTTATGAATTGAATAATGAGATTCATTTGCAACCTGTCACTCGTTTCCAAAAAAAGTTAATAGCTTATTAGTTTTCTAATTATAAAAAGTCTTGTCGTCTCGATTCGTGTACCATTTTTGCGCCTCCTTCGGCACAATACGCAACGTACCATTCAGACTGATTTTATCAAAATTATCCAACGCATATTGGAAATAAGTATACCGTACTTTTTGATGATGCGTAGGACTTTTTTCGTAGCTTCGTTTATACTTATCTCGCTTCTCTCGCACCTTATCCTTTGACCAAAAACTCTTAGGATTCACTCTTGGTACAGTATCTTTTACTTCAGAAGTAAATACTTTTGTCTTCACTTTTTCTATTGGTTTTTTCGTAATGACAGGCTTAGAATCAACTATTTTTTCAAAAGGATTTACCTTTTCGTTCTTCGACTCAGAAATTTTCTTAATAATTCCAGGTCCCCTATCAGGCGTCAGCAAACGTCTTTGATATTCGGGCGACTCTCCCACCATCGTTGTTTTCAAAGTAGGCGGTGGCGGCGTCGAAGTAAACAACGTACTTTGCCCATTCTCATACGTCAAATCATTAATCATCATCGACTCATCATAACAAGCCTTCTCATATTTATGAATATCAATGGTATTGTAAATGATCAAAATTTCATTGACCAATGATACCAAAATAATTCCGTACAACAGCGCATTGCCTTTCATCTCATACGTCTGTACAAAATGGTACGTTCCAAAAGCAGAGGACACAATACTCACCAAAGAAAAAAGCAGTGCAATAAATTTTATTCGACTGGGTACTGCTCCCGATTGGTGATAAATATTACAAGCGACATTCAAGGTGGAGTGCTGTCCAAACTCACAAATAGCCAAAAACAGCACTGCAATTGCCGACAAAATCATTCCCTGTGTTCCCAAATTCAACGACTGAATAAATCCGACCACTGACACCGCACAAATAAAACTCACTAAGTGCAATACACCCAAACTCAATTTAGAAAAACGATACATTGGATGGTACACCACACCATAAGGTTTCGGACGTTTCGCCAACCAACTCGCCATAATCGTCGCCCGATCCGATTGTTCAGAAGTATAAGATTTTACGAGCGCATTATAATGCTCGGAGATTCGTATTTTTGCTCTGGGTAAGGGCGTACCTTTCCCATTAGCATTATTGCTTTTGTCTGACATTTGTACTAACTTTTCTTGGTTACAACTAAATAATTCTACTCGTTTTTTTCTTCTTTTTTTGGAGCGAACTGTACAGTGCTTCGTCGTGACACACAGTCCTGCTATCCGTTAATGGATGGCATCTCTAAGATGCCTTGCGTTTTTTCACGCACTGTACCGTACTGTAAGGCATTTCCAAAATGCCTTACATTTCCACAGATGAACCGAACAAGGCAGCCAACGCAATCATCCAACCACTCCTATCAGGGCTATTTTAAATGGTCTCTATCCCTATCAAACTGTACATAAAACAACACAGTTCATTTGAAAAACTCCATTTTACGTAGAAGTACAACTAACTCATTATCAAGCAATTTTCTTTAAAATATTTACATAAAAAACGCTGTGATTTTTGTATAAAAATAAATTCACACATCATCAAAAGAGCAAAAATGCTCAAAAAAACAAATAGAAAACCCAACGAAGTGGGCAGTAGAGTTGTCAGACAGTACTTAAAACCATTCCATCATAGGAGTGAGGTTCCACTAAGTTGGGTTCTTTTAGTTTATGTTTGGTAGTACAAACTTATACTAAATTCAATACTATAAAATTTCTGTTTTGGGGAATTAAGCATATGTAGATTTAAATCTAAATAAGCTCTAAAGGATAAGGTGCAAATGTAGTGGGACATATAAAACACATGCCCCACTTAGTATTTAGTCCAACAAGCAAATACAATAATATTATTCACTCATTAGAGCATATTGAAATTTAAAAAATCTCAACATACCATTATCCTTTTTCATTTTTAAAAGGAATATAATTTAATAAATTTATTTTTAATTTTTTACAGTTCCAATATTGATACAGCAAAGCCACAAAGTGAAATATATGCACTTAAACCTCCTAATATTGGATTAGCAAACCAGTTAAAATGTTGATTTATTGTAGAATATATTGAGACTCAAAGTTTCAAGATATTCATTTAATATTCCAAAGATAAAAACTTTCCCAAATAAAGAGTAGGTTAAACAACAGTTGATTTATAGATATACAAATCCTGTTATACCCTATTACAAAGGTAAGTATAAAATCTTGAAAAAATGAAAGCGTAAAACTGAAACGCTTTTAAGTATTGTCTGACATCTCAAAGATACAGTATTTTTTGTTTCTTGCAAACTTTTTTCTCATTATTTATGAGATTATTTCATAAGGCAAATTACAATATCATTTTAACTGAGTTTTGTATTTTATCTATTTTTAACCTATGCCATTTTCAAAATGCGTTCCTACTCTTCTCAGTTTTGCGATAATTAGAATTTTGTATATTTGTCATTGTCCTCACTTCACCAGTTACTTATGAAATCTCAAACCATAAAAAAACTCTCTATCGTCATTCCTGTTTATAATGAGGCAGCCACCATACACCTTATTCTAAATAAAGTCAAAATGGTCAAACTCCTTAATGAAATTGAAAAAGAAATCATCTTAGTCAATGACTGTTCAAGTGACAATTCGGAAACGGTCATCCATCAATACATCAAAGAAAATTCGGCACTCAATATTCAGTATTTTGCTCATGAAGTCAATAAAGGGAAAGGCGCAGCATTGCATACAGGCATCGCCAAAGCAACGGGGGAATACCTCATCATTCAAGATGCGGACTTAGAGTATGATCCCAAAGAATACAACCTCTTGTTACAACCAGTCGTTGATGGTTTTGCTGATGTTGTGTATGGCTCTCGATTTATGGGTGGCAATCCCCACCGCATTCTTTTCTTCTGGCATTCCATCGGCAATAAGTTTTTGACCTTCCTTTCCAATATGCTGACCAACCTCAATCTAACGGATATGGAAACGTGCTACAAACTATTCAATACGCAAATGCTTCAATCTCTAAATCTAAAAGAAAAACGCTTTGGTTTTGAACCAGAGGTAACGGGCAAAATGTCGAGAATACCCAAAGTAAGAATTTATGAAGTCGGTATTTCTTATTATGGACGAACCTATGAAGAGGGCAAAAAAATTGGGTGGCGTGATGGAGTACGAGCCATCTACTGTATTTTGAAGTATAATATTTTTAGTAAGTGAATAAGGGACGATTTTAAGGGGCGAAAAGACGAAAGGGGCGTTAGTAATTTGAATCAAAATTTTTGGTACTACGAAAAAAACTATGGGTGCAAAATTATTTCACGCAAAGAGCGCAAAGCTCAATAGAAACCATTTTTTTGTAAAAACCTCTGCGAGACTTTTGCTTATGACCCATACTTTTTCCTGTAATGCGAGATTTTTAATGTTATTTTGTCCGCTCACTTCCATAAAGCCCAAAGACCATCATCATTTAGACCCGATAGTAGTGGTATGGCTTTTTAGTTTTTGTGGTTTAAGTCGTTTTTGTGGTTTAAGTGGTTGTTCATTTCAACTCTGTTCAATCCCCTTCTAAAGCCATAAGAACGAATAGCGGGCCTTTCCGTAACGATGAAAGATAGACCGTTCTCTCCTTATCTTAAGTTAAATATAAATAAAGTTTCTTTATTTAGCATCTTTATTGTTACTTTGTTTTATATGAGTAAATTAAAGATTAAAAATAAAGATATTCAACAAATATTATCAGGAAAAAAAGTTGAATTCCCCAAATATGTTAGTCAAATCCTAAACTTGGCTAGTGGCAATGCCCAAGCAACAAGAGAGCCTGTTATTGGACAGTTAAGTGATTTAATTCAAGAATTTGATGGAAAAAGCGTAAAGGAATGGGAAACTTGGTATAAGAAAAACTATCCTGATAGCATTGAAAAAGCTACTGATAAAATTATTACTATGGTTGAAAATTTACAAGAGGCCATTGATAAAATTGATAAAAAAATGATTCAACAATGGGTTGAAGATCTAGTAATTGTTAAAACATATAGTGGTCTAAAATTTCAAGCAGCGATATTAGAAAAATTAAGCGAAAAATTAAACACAACTTTTCGATTAGCAACTCCAAAAGAGGAAAGCAAAGGCATTGATGGATATATTGGAGATATACCTATTAGTATCAAACCAATCTCTTATAAAACTAAAAAAACATTAGGTGAAGTAATTAATGTAACTGTTATCTATTATGAAAAGAAAAAAGATGGCATTTCAATTGAATATGATTTAGAAGATACAAATCCTACCTCTCAACCAAAAGATAAAACAGATTGACTATTATATTCTAAAATAGCTTCTTTTATATACTGACATTCAAACCGATTTTTCTTTGTAATACTAATATTTTTTACATAGTTTAATATTAATTCTTTTTCTTGTGAAGTCATCACTGCAAAATCATACTGATTAGAAGTATGTTTAATTGAATCTTTTCCTTTAAGTTCCTTGCGTTCTTTTATAAAATTTTGATGCTTATGCAATCTATGACGAATTATTTTATTTAATTCATCTGTTATATCTAAGAAATTTTGTTCAGAAAAATCTTTAATGAATATTTTATCAATATCATATCCAAAAGAATTTCGACCTGCTGCCATTGCTCCCAATACCGTCGTTCCTGTTCCCAAATAAGGATCAAGTACATTGTCGCCCTTTACTGAAAACATATTGATCAAACGATACGATAATTCAAAAGGATAAGCTGCACTGCGTTCGCGAGTTTTACTGTTTTTAATGCTTTGTTTCACACCTTTTAAGTCCCACAAATCCGAAAACCAAATGTTGCGTTCTTCCCAAAAATAAGAACTTGACCGTCGTACGTTTTTTTCTGCTACTGTCTTAAATTCTCGTTTACGTCCTTTTCTAAAAATCAAAATATGTTCATGTTCTAAAGTGACATAGGCACCAGGCGGCATCATGCCAGACCCCATAAATTTATTGGGTGCATTTGTAGCTTTTCGCCAAATAATATTGGGCAAATTTTGGAAACCTAAAGAAAGAAATTTTTGAATGATTCGGGTATGGTTAGAAAACAATTGAAAGTTTTGGTCGATTGTTCGAGTGGCATCTCCAATGTTTATACAGACAAACCCTCCTGAAACAGTTACCCGTTCCAATTCTGTCCAAACCTTGTCCATCTCTCGATGCATCAACTCAAAAGCCAAAGCCCCATTATTTTGTGCCAAAGCTGCTCCGATTTTTTTGTTTTGTTTTGTGAAAATGTCATCCCACATCTCAATCATGGGATAAGGTGGCGAAGTTACTGTCAAATGAACTGTCTTACTATCAATTTTTAATAATTTAGCAGCATTGGAAGCAAATAATTTATGTATTGTTTTCATGTTTTATTTTTTTAAGAATAAAGATAAACAATTCACCCTAAATTTCATCATTTTAAATGAGATAAAAACAACTAAAACCTATATACTCCGAAAAAGCCGTTCCCACCGAATGCCTCCACGGTGAAACCATTTCAAACCAGGTTTTACAGAAAAACAGAGAAACAATGCCTTTCCAAGTATATGATCTTCGGGTACAAATCCCCAAAAACGAGAATCTGCCGAATTGTGTCGATTATCGCCTACCATAAAAAAATAATCCATCATTATCACATATTCTGAACTCACGACACCATCAATGTAAATCTTTTTGTCTTTGACCATCACTGTATGCCCTTCATATCCTTGAATGATGCGCTGATAAATCGGTAGATTTTTGAGCGATAAAGCTAGCGTATCGCCCCTTTTAGGAATATGAATAACACCATAATTGTCTAAATTCCAGGGATAATTTTTAGGAACATGTGGAAATACCGTCTCATTTTCCACAACAACTCCTTTATCGACATTTGCCCGTTCAATACGCTTTACATAGGGTTCTTTTGATAGAGAATCTGCGATATAAGGTGGCATGGAAAACTGATAATGCCCTTTGGTACTTCGCTGTCCTCCTTCGGTAATTTCCCATTTTTGCATCCACTCTCGATCCAATCGCTTATTCTCTGTAATCATATTGTAATCGAACTGCATGTCCTCAAAAAAATCCAACGCTTCTCCATTAGCCAAGATACGCCCATTGACGATACTGAGTTCATCACCAGGAAACCCGACACAGCGTTTTACAAAATTTTCTCGTCGATCAACAGGTTCTTTTTGGTGTGGATAGTTAAAAACAAGCACATCGCCTCGCTCAATGCCAAAAATACCAGGCAAACGGCGGTATTTCCACTGATAATCTTCTTTGTATGATTTGCCACCCACAAAGGGGAGTTCATTGTGGGAAAAAGGAAAGGCAATAGGGGTAATTGGCAATCGAGGACCATAATGGATTTTGCTCATCAAAACATAGTCTCCTACCAACAAGGTTCTTTCCATGGAAGTTGTAGGAATAACAAAGACCTCAAACAAAAAAAGTTTGATAATCAAAGCAATCACAAAAGCTCCCAAAGTAGCCCAAAGCCATTCAACCCAATTGGATCGCTTCTTTTTTGTTTTAGTTGATGTTGAATTCACTAGGATAGAACAAAAATATCACCGATTTATTTTATAACATCTTTTTAGTCTTATTATTTTTGCGATAATCCATAAAAAATCACAAAAAAGACTAGTTCAAGTTAGGCAAGTGAAAGGCATTAATGCTCCGCAACAACTCAAACCAGTCAAACTACTTAAACGACTCAAACCAACTTATCCATATCTCGAATCAAAATCCGTCTTCTATCAAAATAAATAAGATTTTGGGATCTCAAATCATTCAAAACCGTCGTGACTGTTTGACGAGAAGTAGCCGTAAGGCTTGCAATATCCTTATGTGTTAAATTATTCATAATCAAGGTTTCATAACCTACCGCTTTTCCGTGTTCCTCACCTTGGTCTTTCAAAAAATCAACAATACGAGAGCGGGCATCTTTAAAAACCAAAGCCGCCAATTTGTTTTCTACTTTTTTTAGACGAAACCCAATAATTTTCGTGATTTCAAGGCTCAAATTAGGATTTTGGTGAATCATTTCCTCTACAACATTTATATCAAATACACACAAAATGACATCATCCTGAATCGCTTGAGCAAAATCCCCCCGTTTATCTTCCCCAGTCAAAGACATTTCCCCAAAAATCTCCCCTGCATGCAAGACAGCTTTTAAGATTTCACGCCCATCATCAGTGTACATACCAATCTTAATTTGTCCTTGTTTTAATAAGAATATCTTATCTGAAAGCTCATTAGGAAAATAAATAAAGTCATTCTTATTAAATTTTTTCATAGAAGCCTTCTGACCAAAATACATCATTTGATCCTTAGTAAGTCCCTTTAGTAAATTAAAATTTTCTAAATACCAAAGTTTTGATTTTTCCATCGTGTTTGTTTAATTATTTGAAAAGCAAGCAAAGTTAAACACTGAAGCAAATATTTATCACATATAAATATTTAAATTCAAAAAAAATCTCTGCCACTACATTTCCTAAAATAAGTGAATAAACCATTTGAGATTTAAAGTGTTTAACTACATTAAAGAATATGTGGCAATCCCTTATACAAACATATAGGGAAAAGACAATACGAAGACAATATTATAAATATTAGTTAAAAATAAAGCACACAACAACAAAAACTTTTTATTCCGTTCAATAAAATGTATATTTGAACTTTCTTTTTTAACATCAAAGTAGAAATAACCAATGAAAAAATTATTCTTATTAGTTCTTATGACTGCCTTCTTTGCTACAGGCAATGTAATGGCACAAACTGCTGGAAAAACTTGTACTAAAGCTCAAAAAGCTTCTTGTGCTAAAACTTGTACAAAAGCTCAAAAAGCTGCTTGCACAGGTACTAAATTAGCTAAAACAGACGCTTCTCAAGCTCAATTAGTTAATTATGTAGAGCTTGAAAAACAAGGCTACGCAACTAGAAGCTGTAATGTTTCTGGTACAAAATATGCTACTAAAACTTGTAGTTCAACTGGAAATGTAACTGCATTTGAAACTTGTGGAAAATCAGGTAAGACTGTGAAAACGGTAACTTGTGGAAAATCAGGTAAAGTTTTATTAACAGAAACTGTAAACGAATTACAAGAAGGCGAAGGCGTTGTAAAAGAAGCTAAAGTTAAAGGTACTGCTGTTATGCCTGCTGCCAAAGGTAAAGCATGTAGCGGTTCTAAAAAACCAGGATGTTGCAAGTCTAAAGCAGCTAAAGCAAAAACAACTGATTTATAAAATTTTGTATAAATCAACTTAGAAAACCAAAGCTCGTTCATATTAATGAACGGGCTTTTTTTATGTACCTTTGAGAAGGAGACAACAGTTCAAAGCTCCGTAAAATACGCATGGGCCCGCTATCCGCTACTATGGCTTTTCTTAACCTATTTATCACAAAAAAACCAAACTGTACGGACAAGGCATGCCTTGTTCCAACGCTATAAACCATAATAGAAGAAAAGCCATAACGCTACTATCGGGTCTATCTTACTACGGACAGAACCTCTACAAGTATTTTAAAAAAAACTTATATGGACTTATATTGCTTCAAAAACTTATTAACCACCATCGCCCTACTCTTGCTACTCTCATGCAATGCCCAAAATCAAAAAAGCACACACATGGCACAAGACAACAAGCACCCCTATACCAACAAACTCATAGATCAAAGCAGTCCTTACCTCCTACAACACGCCCACAACCCTGTAAATTGGTATCCCTGGGGCGACGAAGCCCTCGCCAAAGCAAAGACCGAAAACAAACTACTCATCATTAGTGTTGGCTATGCAGCATGCCACTGGTGCCACGTCATGGAACACGAGTCCTTTGAAGATACCACCGTCGCCAAAATAATGAACGACAACTTCGTCTCCATCAAAATAGACCGAGAAGAACGCCCCGACATTGACCAAATATATATGGATGCCTGCCACCTACTCAACCAAAGAGGCGGTTGGCCACTCAATGCCATTGCCCTACCCGATGGACGCCCTGTTTACGCAGGTACTTACTATCCCAAAGAAAAATGGATGCAAGTCCTCAGCTACTTTACGAATCTAAGACAAACAGACCCACAAAAGTTAGAAGATCAAGCCACCCAAATCACCGCAGGCGTTCAAAACATCGAAAAAATCGAACTCAACCCCACCCCACAAGAACACACCGAAGCCGACCTCAATGAAGTCTTTGAAAAATGGGTAGATCGCATTGATATGAACAAAGGAGGACGCAAAGGACAGCCCAAATTCCCCATGCCCAATAACTACCTCTACTTATTGCGTTACCACCACCTCACAGACAACCAGCAAGCCTTAAAAGGCACTTTAGCAACCTTAGACAATATGGCTTGGGGCGGTATTTACGATCACTTAGGCGGCGGATTCGCCCGTTATTCCACAGATGCCCTTTGGAAGGTACCCCACTTTGAAAAAATGACCTACGACAACGGACAATTAGTGAGCCTATATTCAGAAGCCTACCAATTGGCAAAAGACCCACTATACAAACAAGTTGTCTACGAAACCCTCGAATATACCAAACGAGAAATGACTTCGCCCGAAAACGGATTCTACTCCTCTTTAGATGCAGATAGTGAAGGTGTTGAAGGAAAGTTTTATGTATGGGATGAAGCACCTATAGATTCTCTATTGGGAGAAGCTGATGCAAAAATCTTCAAAGACTACTATACTGTTTCAAGAGGCACACAATGGGATCACCACAACATCCTATACCGCACACAAGCCACCCAAACCATTGCCAAAAAACATAGAATAAGCGAGGAAGAATTGACTATGTTAATAGAAAAAGGCAAGAGCATTTTATTCAAAGAACGAGCGAAGCGAATTAGACCAGGCTTAGACGACAAAATCTTAACCTCTTGGAATGCTTTAATGCTAAAAGGCTATGTAGATGCTTATAGAGCTTTTGATGAACAAGAATTTTTAGACATTGCCCTCAAAAATGCAGACTTCCTTGTAAAAAATGCCATGCAAAAAGACAATCGACTCAATAGAAACTACAAAGATGGAAAATCCAGTATCAACGCCTTTTTAGACGATTACAGCCTTACCATTGAAGCTTTTATCGCCCTATATCAAGCCACTTTCGACGAAAAATGGCTCAATAAAGCCAACGATTTGATGGAGTATACTTTAGAGCATTTTCATGACGAAAAATCAGGTATGTTTTTCTATACTTCTGATGTAGATGCGCCCCTCATTGCCCGCAAAATGGAAATCTCC